>Ga0080064_1000170_pt1 | contig 194182 bp, 161 predicted proteins | sample Subgrocontami54m_FD_69260 | JGI IMG/M metagenome (GOLD analysis project Ga0080064, IMG submission 69260) | Subsurface groundwater microbial communities from S. Glens Falls, New York, USA - GMW46 contaminated, 5.4 m (SPADES assembly) (version 2) ...
ATAGCCATGCCCAAGCCCCAATCAGCGGCTGCACTGGAAGATTACAGGGCGAAGGTCCTGTCGGCCAGGGATCCGGCCAAGCCGAGCATCGCCGTGTGTGCCGGTGCGGCCTGCGGCGGGCTGGACTCGGCCGCGGTCGCCGCCGCCTTCGCTGCGGAAATCGGGAAACAGTCCGCCGCAGCCAAGCTGGACTTCAGGGTCACCGGATGCCACGGCTTTTGCAGCAAGGGACCGAACGTCATCGTCGGCCCCGGCGACATCTGCTACTTCGAGGTCAAGCCGGAAGACGTGGCGGAGATCGTCGCCTGCACGCTCAAAGGGGAGGTGGTCGAGCGCCTGGTCTACCAGCATCCGCTCACCGGCGAGAAGGCGGTGCACATGAGCGAGGTGCCGTTCTACAAGCAGCAGATGCGCATCCTGATCGGCGACATCCCCAGGATCGACCCGATGCGCATCGACGATTACCTGGCGGTGGGTGGCTACGCCGCGCTTGCCAAAGCGCTGTTCAAGATGACCTCAGACCAGGTGCTCGAGGAGGTCAAGAAAGCCAATCTGCGCGGCCGCGGCGGCGGTGGCTTCCCGGCCGGCTTGAAATGGGAGACCACCAGGAATGCGCCGGAGAAGACCAAGTACGTCATTGTCAACGGCCATGAAGGCGAGTCCGCCGCCTTCATGGACCGGGCCATGCTCACCGGCAATCCGCACAAGGTGCTCGAGGGCCTGATCATCGGTGCCTATGCCATCGGCGCGCAGCAGGGCTTCATCTACACCCGGCACGACTCGCCGCAGATGGCAGAGCACATCCAGGCGGCGCTCGCCCAGGCGGAGGATTTGGGCCTCCTGGGCAGGAATATCCTCGGCTCCGGCTTCGATTTCACCGTCGAAATGCATTTCGACGTCGGCATTTTCGTCTCCGGCGAATCCTCCGCGCTGATGCGCTCGATCGAAGGCCATGCGCCCGAGCCCAGGCCGAAGTACATCCGCACCTCGGTCAGCGGGATCTGGGACAAGCCTTCCAATCTCAACAACGTCGAAACCTGGGCCAACGTGCCCGAGATCATCGTCCGCGGCGCCGATTGGTTCACCAGCATAGGCTCCGAAACGAGCAAAGGCACCAAGCTGGTGTCCCTGTCGGGCCACGTGGTGAACAGCGGCGTCATCGAAGTGCCTATGGGTACGCCGCTGCGCACCATCGTCTTCGACATCGGCGGTGGCGTACCCGATGGCAAAGCGCCCAAGGCGATACATTTTGGCGGTGCCATGGGCGGCTCCATACCGATCAGCCTGGTCGACGCTCCGCTGGATTTCGACGGTATGGCCAAGCTCGGCGCGCCGATCGGCGCGGGCGGCCTGCTGGTGATGGACGAGGATACCGACATGGTCGAGGTTGCGCGCTACCTGCTCGACTTCCTGGTCAAGGAATCCTGCGGCAAATGCGTCCCCTGCCGCGAAGGCATGTACCAGATGCTGAAGATTCTGACCAACATCAAAGAGGGCAAGGGCAGGAAGTTCGATCTCGAACGTCTGGCTGACCTGACCGAGGTCACCAGCCTGGGCAGCCTGTGCGCGCTCGGCAAGACCTCGTCCGATCCGCTGAAGAGCATGCTGCGCTATTTCAGGGATGAATACGAGGCACGAATCGCCGCGGGCAGCGCCGCCGGGGGACTAGCGCCATGACTGATGTGGTATTGAAGATTGACGGCAAGGAAGTCACCGTTTCTGCCGGAACGACCGTGCTGCAGGCGGCGCAACAGGCCGGCATCCCCATCCCGACACTGTGCCACCACGAGCAGCTCGAGGACTACGGCGGCTGCCGGTTGTGCATGGTGGAAGTGGAGTCGCGGGGCAGGACCAACCATGTGGTCTCCTGTCTCTATCCGGTGGAAAAAGGCCTGGTCGTGCGCACGCGCACGGAGAAGGTGGACAAGATCCGCCGCGTGATCGTCGAGGAACTGATGGCGCACGCGCCGGACGCGCCGGAACTGGTGCGCCTGGCGCAGGAGTACGGCGCCGACCGGAACCGCTTCGAGAAAGAGGCGTCCTTCTGCGTGCTCTGCGGCTTGTGCGTGCGCTATTGTGCGGAAGTCAAGCAAAAGCACGCCGTCGGCTTCATCGAGAACGGCCCCGTGCGCGAGATCAGCTTCATCCCGGAGATCGCGGCCAAGGAGTGCTGGGACTGCCAGGAATGTTTCGCGATCTGCCCGACTTCCTACGCGCAGGCGGCGTACTTCCTTACCGAAGCGCTGGCGTTTCCCGGGCAGCGCAAGGCGAGGCCGTCGGCACCTGAACTTCGTCCACATACGACCCTGGCTGGAATCCCAGTCGTGGTGGCGTGATCGGATATCCGCAATAGTCAGCCGCTGAAGACGCGCTTCATCGGCTGGCAATAAGCCCGCGCCGCGTTCGCCGACGCGGCGTTGCGCCGCTTAACCCACCTGCTTGTCGAAGAACAGGCGCTTCGACTGCTCGAAGCCGGCGCCGTAGCTTGGTTTGGCTGGCCTTCGCGGTACGTGTAGCCGGACGGCCAGCCCGATGCAGAACGCTACACCGACATGTGGATGCGCGCCTGGACCGTCTTATGATCGCCGGGCTGGGGCTTGTCCTAACGCTCCGGGAAAACCGAGAGGTCGGTGACGAGCGGGAGCTTCGCGGCGCGCGCGGCCTTGACCAGCGCCGCGTCGAGCGTCGCCAGCGGCAGCTTGCGGCGGCGGGCGAGTTCGAAGTAAACGGCGTCGTAGGCGGTGAGGGTGTGGCCGGCCGCAAGCTCGCTCAGTTCGACGACCGATGGCATTTCATGGTCGATCCGCAGCGGCAGGCCATCTGCGTTCGCCAGCACCGCTCGACGTTGATCGCCGGTCATGCGCTTACGGCGTTCGGCGTTAATCAATGCGCTGACCAGTTCGGGACGCCATAAGGACGGAACCCACACCTCGGAACGATGGACCGCAAGTCCCAATTGATCGCAAAACTGGCTCGCCTCGTCCCTTAAGTACCACGGCACGCACACCGAGCAGTCGATGACAAACGCGTCGGGCAGGTAGATAGTCGCCGGCTCACGCAGCCTGGTCGTTCGCCGCAGCTTCAATACCTGCGACCTTCGTCGATCAACTGCCTGATCGTAACGGTGCCGCCCAACGTGATTCCTTTGCGCAGTCGCTTTGTTTCGGCGAGCCACTGCTCGCCGGTTTTGGCGGGCCTGGCGGGCGCGATGGGCGCGAGCACCGCCACTGGCCGGCCATGACGGGTGATCGTGACCGCCTCACCCTTCTCGACCTGATCGAGGAGTTGCGACAACTGGGTCTTGGCCTGGAATGCGCCGACGGTCTTCATACGGGCCTCGTCTGAACTGGTTGACCAGTTTGCAGTATAACGCAAACTAGAGTACCGCCGGCAGCGTGCCGCACGTGCGGCATGAAACCAGCGCGGATAGCGCATCTCCGGGAAACTTCGACCTGCAAATCCCAGACCGATTTATGCGGCTGCTTCGTCTTCCTCCGGCGAATCAAACTCGCCCAACAGTTTGACGGCATCGGGCACCGGGAGCGCCTCGACGTCCTTGAGTTTTTTTGACATCTGGCGGGAGCGAACCTCCGCTTGCCCGATAGACTTGGTAACCGTCTCCAATTGCGCTTTAGTTCTGGCCAGCACGTCACCAAATTTGCCAAACTCGGTCTTCACCGCCGAGAGCAACTCCCAAACCTCGCTTGAGCGTTTTTCGATCGCCAGCGTGCGAAAGCCCATCTGCAGGCTGTTCAAGAGCGCCGACAACGTTGTTGGCCCGGCGATGGATACGCGGTACTCGCGCTGCAGGAAGTCGGCCAGACCGGGCCTGCGTAACGCCTCGGCGTAAAGACCTTCGGTTGGCAAAAACAGAATCGCGAAGTCGGTGGTGTGCGGTGGCGAAATGTATTTCTCGCGTATTGTCTTCGCTTCCAGCTTCAGACGGTTGTCTATGGCCTTGACGGCCTCGTCCACGCCGGCGAAGTCGGCACGCTCCTGGGCGCCAAGCAGCCGCTCATAGTCCTCTACGGGAAACTTGGAATCGATCGGCAGCCACACCGGTGTCCCGCTTTCGTTGCCGGGTAGTTTGATTGCGAATTCGACTATGTCCTTCGAACCTGGAACGGTCGCGACGTTCTTCTGGTACTGATCGATGGTAAGCGTCTGCTCAAGCAGCGCCGCGAGTTGGACCTCTCCCCAGGTACCGCGCGTCTTGACGTTGGTAAGAACCCGCTTCAAGTCGCCAACTCCGGCCGCGAGCGTCTGCATCTCGCCCAAACCTTTGTGCACAGCTTCGAGACGTTCGCTCACCTGCTTGAAAGATTCGCCCAAGCGCTTTTCCAGAGTGGCTTGCAGCTTTTCGTCCACGGTCTTGCGCATTTCTTCAAGCCGGGCGGCGTTGTCGGTCTGCAGATCCTTTAGTTTTGTTTCAAGCGTGTTGCGTATCTCGGTCAAGCGCTTCTCGTTGGACTCGACCAGCTTGGCAAGTTGTTGGACGAAGGAATCGATCTGGTTGTTCTGCAGGCTCGCGATATTGGCCATCTGATGCTGCAATGTCTGACCGAACTGGGTGATGCTGCCTGTCAGTTCGGTGCGCTGTTCCTTGGCGGCAGCCTGCGACTCCTTGCGTCCGTCAGCAAAGCCGTCACGCAGCTCGCGCGCAAGCCGATCGAGCCCTTCCTGTCCCGCCCCGAATCTGCCGCGCACAAGCAAAACGACTTGCAGCGCGACGATCACCACAGCAAGCAGAATAACGACAATGAGCAAGGTTTCCAGCATGGGCCAAAGTATAGCAAAGCCTGCTAGCGGGTCAGTCGATCGCTCATCCGCCTTCCCGCAGCGCCAGCATCGGCGGATGATTCAGCGCCGCTCGCCCGCCCAGCCAGGCGTTGAGCGCGACACAGGCGAGCCCCGCCAGCGGCCCGGCAAGCAAGATCGCGGCGTTGAACTGCCAGGGAAAGCGGAACACCTGCTCGGCGAGCACATAACCGATCACGCTGGCACCGGCCGAAGCGAGCACCCCGGCGACCAGCCCCAGTGCAAGAAACTCGGCGCGCTGTGCCCCCGCCACCTGGGCGCGGCTCGCCCCCAGTGCGCGCATCAGCGCCGCTTCCTGCAGCCGCTCGTCCTGCGTCGAGAGCAGCGCCGCATACAACACCAGCACGCCCGCAACCAGCGCGAACAGGAACACGAACTGCACCGCGCGGATCACCTGGTCGAGCACGCCGTTGACCTGGCGCATGACCGCGCTGACGTCGATCACGGTGAGATTCGGAAACGCCTGCGTCAGGCGCGTGGTGAACAGGGCGTCGGCGGCGGGCAGGCGGAAGGTCGTCATATAGCTCGCCGGAAAATCCGCCAGCGCCCCGGGTGTGGTCGCGAAAAAGAAATTCGGCCGCATCGAGTCCCAGTCGAGCTTGCGCATGCTGCTCACCGGCACGGTGACGCTGGCGCCGCCGCCGGCAAAACTCAAGCGATCGCCAAGCTTGATCCCCAGGCGCTCGGCGATCCAGACCTCGACCGACACCGAACCTGACGCAAGATCTTCCCTGCTGAACCAGTGGCCGGCGGTGATTTGGTTTCCCGGCGGAATGTTTTGCATGAAAGAGAGATTGAATTCGCGGTCGATCTGGCGCTTGGCGCGCTCGTCGTCGTAATCGGCTGCGCCCACCGAACGGCCGTTGATTGCGGTCAGCCGCGCCCGCACCATGGGGAAGGTTGACGGCGCTGCGACCCGGTTTTGCGCCAGGAATTGCGACAGCGGCTCGACCTGCTCCGGCTGGATATTGACGACGAAGCGGTTAGGCGCATCCTGCGGCAGCTTGGTGCGCCAGGACTCGAGCAGGTCGCCGCGGATGAAGGTCAGCAGCAGCAACACGGTCAGGCCCAGCGCGAGCGCGACGACCTGTACCGCGTTGGCACGGCTGCGCCGGCGCAGATTCGCGAGGCCATAGCGCCAGGACACGCTCCCCGCGCGGCCAAGGGCGGCGAACAGGCGCAAGGCGCCCAGGCCGAGCAGCCAGAACAGAATGAACGCCGCGGTAAAACCGCCAAACACGGTGGCGCCGAGCTTGAGTTCACCCGCCTGCCATACCAGCAAGGCCCCCAGCGCGGCCAGCCCCAGCGCATAGCCGGCGAGCGCGCTTTGCCGGGGCGCACCGACCTCGCGGCGGATCACGCGTATCGCCGGCACGTTCTTCAACTGCAACAGCGGCGGCAGCGCGAAACCGAGCAGCAGCAGCAACCCCGCCGCAAAGCCCTGCAGCACCGGATACAGCCCGGGCTGCGGCAGGGACGAGGCGACGAAGTCGGTCAGCCAGAGCGCGATCACGGCCTGACCGGCGTAACCGAGTACGCAGCCCAAGGCGCAGGCCGCCAGGCCCAGCAGCACAAATTCCCAGCTGAACATGGCAAACAGCCGGCCCTGCAGCGCGCCGAAGCAGCGCATCACGGCATAGCCGTCCAGATGGCGCTGGGTGTAGCGCCGCGTGGACAAGGCGATGGCGACAGCGGCGAGGATCACCGCGAGCATGGCGGAGAGGCCGAGGAATTGCTGCGCGCGATCCAGTCCGGCGCGCACTTCGGGGCGCGCGTTGCCCAGGCTTTCGATGCGTTGCCCCGGACCCAGTTTGGGCCGGGCCCAACGCTCGTACGCTTCCATGACCGCGCTCGCGCCGGCGACGTAGAGTTGATAGCTCGCGCGGCTGCCGGTCTGGATCAGCCCGGTGGCGGGCAGATCGTCGACGCGCATCAGCAGGCGCGGCGCGATATTGAAAAAGCTTACGCCGCGATCGGGTTCCAGGGTCAGCACCGCGCCCACGGTGAGGCGCGCATTGCCCAGTTCGATGCTCTGGCCCGCCTCGACGCCGAGCGCCGCGCTCAGGCGCTCGTCCAGCCACACCGATCCCGGCGGCGGAATGGCGTCGGTTTCGGCATCCTCCGCATTCAGGCGCGGCGCGATGCGCAATTTACCGCGCAAGGGGTAACCCGCGCTCACCGCCTTGACGCCGGCGAGCTGGGTCGCGTCACCCGCACGCGCCATGCTGACGAAGCTCACGCCGTCGGCGCGGGCGAGGCCGCGCCTGGCGATTTCCTCGCGCAAGTCGGCAGCAAAGGGACGGTCCGACAGCAGCAGCGCGTCCGCGCCCAGCATCTGGTTTGCCTCGCGCGTCAGCGCCTGCCACACGCGATCGGCAAAAAAAGCGACGCTGGTGACGCTGGCCACGGCGATGAGCAGCGCCAGCGCAAGCACGCGCAGTTCGCCGGCGCGCCAGTCGCGCAACAGCATTTTCAGCGGCAGGGCCAGGTTAAGCATCGGTCGCGAGCACCGGCTTCATTGGACGACGCGCCCGCCGGCGAGCCGTATCTGGCGCTGGCAGCGCTGCGCGATGGCATCGTCGTGCGTAACCAATACCAGCGTCGTGCCCGCCTCCGCGTTGAGCGCGAACATCAGGTCGATGATGCCGGCGCCGGTGGCCGCGTCCAGATTCCCGGTAGGTTCGTCAGCAAGCAGCAGCTTCGGTTGCATCACGAAAGCGCGCGCCAGCGCGACGCGCTGCTGCTCTCCGCCGGAGAGATATTTCGGATAGTGGCCGAGGCGCTCGTCCAGGCCGACGCGCCCGAGCATGGCCGTTGCGTGCTGCGCCGCGCCGGCCGTACCGGCCAACTCCAGCGGCAGCATGACGTTCTCCAGCGCGTTCAGCGCCGGCAGCAACTGGAACGACTGGAACACGAAACCGAGCAGTTTGCCGCGTAGCGCCGCGCGGCCATCCTCGTCCAGCGCGAACAGATCAGCCCCGTCCAGATGCACGCTGCCGGCGCTGGGCGTGTCCAGCCCGGCGAGCAGGCCCAGCAGCGTGGACTTGCCCGAACCGGAAGCGCCGACGATGGCGACCGCTTCGCCGGCGATGACCGCGAGGTCGATCTCATGCAGAATGACAAGCTGGCTCGCCCCGTTCGGCACAACCTTGGACAAAGCGGCCGCTTTTACCATTAACGCATCGATTGATTGGGTCATGCTGCAGAGAACCTTTTACAAAATGAGGGGATATCTCCCCTCATGCTCGCCTAAATCAGGGGCCATTTCGGTAATTCTGAAATGGCCCCTAAGAACCTTATTCTTCGCTTGGTTGTCAATGTGCTTGCCGCTCGCGGCGTGGGCCGGCGGCACCATCCTGGTCTATGGCGACAGCCTGTCCGCCGCCTATGGCCTCGCCCAGGACGCCGGCTGGGAAACTCTGTTGCAGGCGCGGCTGAAGCAAAAAGGAATGAATTATACCGTGGTGAACGCCAGCATCAGCGGCGAAACGACAAGCGGAGGCGCAACGCGCATTGCGGCGGCACTAAAGGCGCACCGGCCCAAGCTGGTCATCGTCGCGCTGGGCGCGAACGACGGCCTGCGCGGGCTGCCGCTCGCGCAGATGCGCGCCAACCTCGCGCGGATCGTGCGCGCAAGCCAGAAGGCCGGGAGCCGCGTGCTGCTCGTAGGCATGCGCCTGCCGCCTAATTACGGCGAAACCTATACGCGGCAGTTCGCGCGCGTCTACGCCGATATCGCGCGCGAACACAGGACCGCGCTCGTTCCGTTCCTGCTCGAAGGCATGGCCGAGCGGCGCGAAATGTTTCAGCCGGACAACATTCATCCGACCGCGGAAGCGCAGCCGCTGCTCCTGGAGAACGTCTGGAGGGCGCTCGCACCGCTGCTTACGTGAGCAGCACCGCAGTACTCCTCGGGGACGGCTCTCACTCCACGCTGACACCCTGCCCCGCCACCATCCGGCCGATGCGGCACGCGGCGTCGAATCCCTGCTTCCTGAATAGCCCCAGCACCCCGGCCTCGGTATCGGCTGAGCACGCGATGAGCAGCCCTCCGTTGGTCTGCGGATCGGTGAGCAGCGCGCGCTGCCAACCGGGCGCTCCCGCAGGCAGACGGACCTCGTTGGCGTAACCCGCCCAGTTGCGCTCGCTCGCGCCGGTCACCGTGCCCTGCTCGGCCCATACCCGCGCTTCGTCGATGACCGGCAGGTCGGCGAAACGCAGGTTCGCGCCCAGCCCGGAGCCACGGCAGATTTCCAGCAGGTGCCCGGCCAGGCCGAAACCGGTCACGTCGGTCATCGCGTGCACCCCCGCCAGCGCGCCCAGCGCAGTGCCGGGCGTGTTGAGCTTGGTGGTGGAGGCGATCATCTGCGCGTAGCCGGCGGCCGAGAGCTTGCCCTTCTTCAGCGCCGCCGACAGGATGCCCACGCCCAGCGGTTTGCCCAGGATCAGCACGTCGCCCGCCCTCGCGCGGTCGTTGCGCTTGACCCGGTCCGGGTGCACCAGACCCAGGCCGACGAGGCCGTAGATCGGCTCGAGCGCGTCGATCGAATGCCCGCCGGCAAGGGGTATACCGGCTTCGGCGCACACCGATTCCCCGCCTGCAAGGATCTTCCGGATCACCTCTACCGGCAGCTTGTCCAGCGGCATGCCGACGATGGCGAGCGCCATGATCGGGTACCCGCCCATGGCGTAGATGTCCGACAGCGCGTTGCTTGCGGCGATGCGACCGAAATCGTACGGATCGTCGACGATGGGCGTGAAAAAATCGGTGGTCGCGACCAGTGCCTGGGTATCGTTCAAGCGGTATACCGCCGCGTCGTCACTCGACTGCATGCCCACCAGCAGGTCCCTGGGCAGACTGCGCAGCGGTGTCGCCGCGAGCAACTCCGACAGTATTCCGGGCGCGATCTTGCAGCCGCAGCCGCCGCCGTGGGAAAACTGGGTCAGGCGAAATGGGGCGTCAACAGGCGTGTCCATGGCGGCGGGGCTCGGTTGGAACCGGGTGTTTGCGTGTAGACTCTTGGGCCTGAATCTCAAGCAGCCGCATCGCGATTCGCAGCGGCTTATTCGGAATATCCGTGAAATTTCCTGACGTCGTAACCGTAGCACAGCTGGCCGAGTTTGACGAGGTCATCGACGTGCGCTCGCCCTCTGAATTCGCCGAGGATCATGTGCCCGGCGCGATCAACTGTCCGGTGCTCGACGACGCCGAGCGCGCCGCCATCGGCACCATGTACAAGCAGCTCTCGCCTTTCGACGCGAAGAAGCGCGGCGCGGCGCTGGTGGCGAAAAACATCGCCGGCCACATCGACGGGAAATTCGCCGGGCACGCCAGAAACTGGCGCCCGCTGGTGTACTGCTGGCGCGGCGGCAAGAGAAGCGGCGCCATGGTCCATATCCTCGCCGAAATCGGCTGGCATGCGGCGCAGCTCGAAGGCGGCTATCGCGCCTACCGGCGCGAGATCCTGGCGCAGCTGGCCGAACTGCCGCGCAAGTTCCGCTACCGCGTGGTCTGCGGCGCCACCGGCAGCGCCAAGAGCCGTCTGCTGCAGGCGCTGGCCTCGGCCGGCGCGCAGGTGCTCGACCTGGAGGAACTGGCGAGTCACCGCGGCTCCGTGCTCGGCAATCTGCCCGAGCAGGCGCAGCCGGCGCAGAAAATGTTCGACAGCATGGTGTGGGACGCCTTGCGCAAGCTGGATCCGGACAAAAACGTGTACGTCGAAGCGGAGAGCAAGAAGATCGGCCAGCTGCAGGTACCCGATGCGCTGCTTGCGTGCATGCGCGCAAGCCCCTGCGTGTTGATCGACGCGCCGCTGTCGGAACGTGTCGCTTTCCTGGTGCAGGAATACGGCCATTTCCTCGGCGACCCGCGCGACCTGAAAGCGAAGCTCGATTGCCTCGCCGGCCTGCACAGCAGGGACACGCTCGCGCGCTGGATGAGCCAGGTGGAACGGCGGCAATGGGACGAGCTCGTCGCCGACCTGCTCGCCAACCACTACGACCCCGCCTACCGCCGCGCCACGCTGAAAAATTTCGATCACCTCGCGCACGCGCAGGTGCTCAGGCCGGCGAAGCTGGATGCTGCGTCCCTCGCGCGGATGGCACAGCAACTGATTGCAAGTGCGCAAATATGAAGACCGCGAAGCTGAAATCCAGGCTGCTGCAGCTGTTCCGGGTGTTCCAGCTGTTGCCCGATGCCACGGTGGACGAGATCGTGCACACGGCCACGCTGAGGCAGGCTCAGGCCGGCGCCATTCTGTTCGAAGCGGCCAGCCCATGCACCGGCTTTCCCATGCTGCTCGAAGGCAGCGTGCGCGTGGTCAAGTCCGCGCCCAACGGGCGTGAAGTGCAGCTCTACCGCGTAACGCCCGGGGAAAGCTGCCTGCTCTCCAGCAGCTGCCTGCTCGGCGGCAGCGCTTATTCGGCCAGCGGAATCGCGCAAACCGCCGTGACCCTGCTGGCGCTGCCGCCGGCGCTGTTCCACCGCTTGCTCGCCGAGCACAAACCCTTTCGAGATTACGTTTTCGGCCTGTTTTCGGAGCGCCTGGCCGACCTGATGTCCCTGGTCGAGGCTGTTGCGTTCCAAAAGCTGGATCAGCGTCTCGCCGCCCTGCTCCTGGGCAAGGGCGAACTGGTGCGCGCGACCCACCAGGGTCTGGCCGACGAACTGGGCAGCGTGCGCGAGATCGTGAGCAGGCTGCTCAGCAATTTCCAGGACCGCGGCTGGGTCGAACTCGGCCGCGAGCAGATCCGCATCATCGACGCCGCGGCGCTGCGCGGGCTGGCCAAACCTTAGAGCCCCTGTGGCGACCGCGCGTGCGTCCCGCCACAGGAACGAGCGGTCGAATTTACTTCGTCTCGATGCCGAGTGATTTGTAGAGCGAGCCGAACTGGTCGTAGGCCTGCTTGAACCAGACCTTGTACTCTTCGGCGCCCTGATACATTACCGGCTGACCGATGTCATTCATGATTTTCTGGAATTCGGCGTCGTCGGCAATCTCCTTGAACTTCTTCTCCAGATAGCTGATGACTTCCTTCGGCGTGCCCTTGGGAACCGCGACGCCCTTGACCGAGCCGGCCGTAACCACATCGTAGCCCGCTTCGCGGAAGGTCGGAACGTCGGGTATCGACGTATCGCGTTTGTCGAGGGCGACCGCCAAGGCGCGCAGGCGCACTGCCTTGATGTGCGGCAGGACCTCGCTCGGATGCCCGCCGCCGAAGTCGACGTGGCCGCCTACGAGTTTGGTGATGGCGTCCGCGCCGCCGGCACCGGGGATCGTCGTCACCTTGATGCCGGCGGCCTTGCCGAACAGCAGGAAGGTGATGTCCACGGAAGCGCCCTTGGTCGAAACCGAAGCGGTCGTGTACTCCTTGCTCTTGCCCGCCTTGACGAGATCGGCCAGCGTCTTGTGAGGCGACGCAGCCGGCACGGCGAGGACGATGGAGTGCACGGACATGCGGCACACCGTCTCGAAGTCCTTGAACAGGTCATAGGGCAGCGGCCGCTGGTGCGGCACCACGAGGTCTTCGCCCGAGCCCCAGCCGAACAGCAGGGTGTAGCCGTCCGCTTTCGATCGCGCAACGTCTACGCGGCCGGGTATTGCCCCCCCGCCGGGTTTGTTGACCACAACCAGCGGCTGCGAGAAATACTTCGGCGCAACTTGCGCGATCGCCCGCGCCAGCACGTCGGTCGAGCCGCCCGCGCCATAGGGCACGATGAGCTGGATCGGTTTCTCCGGATACGCGGCCGCGGCGTTCGTCGCCGCCGCAACAACGGCAAAGACGGCAACCAGCGCCGTCCAGATTCTCTTATGCATGACAGACTCCTTTGTGACGTTGAAAAATTTGCACCCGCATACGCAACGGGTGCGCCCGGACTAGCGATGAAACGGCGTATCCGCGCAGCCTAGGCTGCCTTTGCCTGGGCTTTGCGTTTTTCCTTGCGCGCCGCCCAGAGGTTGTAGGTCACGAACAAGATCGCGATGGCCATCAATGCGCCCGAGATCGGGCGCACGAAAAATATTGCAAAGTCGCCATTGCTTATGAGCAGGGCCTGGCGCAGCGAGCGTTCCATGATGGGGCCGAGCACGAACGCAAGCAGCAGCGGCCCGAGGTCGAACTTAAGTTTGCGCGCGAGATAGCCGAAGATCCCCATGACCAGCATGACCCAGATGTCGAACACGCTGTTGTTGACGCTGTAGACCCCGACCAGGGTGAGCACCATGATCAGCGGCGCCATGAACGCGTAGGGGACGCGCAGCAACTGCACCCAGATGCCGACGAGGGGGAGATTCAGCACCAGCAGCATAACGTTGCCGATGTACATCGACGCGACCACGCCCCAAAAGACATCCGCGTGTTCCTTGAGCAGGAACGGTCCCGGGGTGATGCCGTGTATCAGCAGGGCGGCGAAAATCATCGCCGTGGAAGCGTTCCCGGGAATGCCCAGGGTGAGGAGCGGAATGAAGGAGGACGAGGCCGCGGCGTTGTTGGCGGACTCGGGCCCGGCGACGCCCTCGATGGCGCCGTGGCCGAACTCCTCCGGGTGTTTCGAGACCTTCTTCTCCACGGCATAGGAGATCAGCGACGACAGGACCGCGCCGCCGCCCGGGAGTATACCGACGAGAAAACCGATCACGCTCCCCCGCACCATGGCCCAGCCGCTGCGTGCGAGATCGGCCAGGGTCGGAAACACGTTCTTGATCTTGGTCGTGAGGATGCTGGCGGTCTCGGATTTCTCCAGGCTGAAGAGAATCTCGCCGACGCCGAACAACCCCATTGCCAGAGTCACGAAATCGATATTGCTTTGCAGATCGGCGACGCCGAAATCGAAGCGCACCGCGCCGGAGAGCGGGTCCAGGCCGATGCACCCCAGCATCAGGCCGAGTATCGCCATGGTCAGCCCCTTGAGCGGCGAATCGCCGGTGAGGTAGGTGGCGAGGAGCAAGCCGAGCACGGTCAGCGAGAAATATTCGGCAGGGCCGAACTTCAGCGCAGCCTCGGCCAGCGGCGGCGCCATCGCCGTCAATCCGATCAGGCCGATAGTGCCGGCGATGAAGGAGCCGATCGCGGCAATCCCCAGGGCCGGGCCGGCCCGGCCTTGCTTGGCCATTTCATAGCCATCGATGCAGGTGACCACCGAAGCCGCTTCGCCGGGGATTTTCAGGAGGATGGAAGTGGTCGAGCCGCCGTACATGGCGCCGTAAAAAATGCCGGACATGAGGATGATGGCGGTGACGGGCGAGCCCATCTTCATGCTGATGGGCAGCAGCAGCGCTATGGTGGCCGCGGGGCCGAGCCCCGGCAGGACGCCCACCGCGGTGCCGAGGACACAGCCTATCAGGCCCCAGAGGAGATTGACCGGGCTGAAGGCGATCTGAAATCCCAGCCACAGTCCCGCGACGTCAAACATGGCCTTGGTCCGTTGCCGGGAGATTGTCTATGAGCACCTGTGCCGCCATCCGAAGCTAGAAAAGTATTCCCCTGGGGAACGGGGTCTGCAGGAAACGCTCGAAAACCAGATAGACCACCAGACCGGTAAGCACACCCGTGAGCGCCGATACGGGCGCGCTCTTGTGCTCGACGAAGAACAGCCAGCACACGACCAGGACCACGACGCTGGTGATCGCGCCGATGTCGTCGAAGACGACGACGTACGCCGCGGTGATGCCTATGGCGAGCAGCGGGCGCAGCCAGGCCCTGGGCTCCCAGAAGGGAACCTGCTGCTCCTCGGGCCCGAGATTGATGGCGATCAGGCAGATCGCGAGTACGCCCAGGATCACCCCCAGGCCGAAAGGCATGAAGCCGGAGCCGGGCTGACCATGGTCGAACAGGCGCAGCACCCAGACCGACTGCTGGATCGCGAGCGCGGCGAGCGCAAGGAAGAACACGCCCGCGTACCGTTGCCAGGATTTCATCGCAATTGTCCCTGTTGCCGGCGCTGTTCGGCGCTCTGCTTCATTCCGGCGCGACTTCGTGCGCCGCCATCAGCTCCAGGGCTTTGACCAGCGCGGAATGATCGAGCTGGTCCCAGCCGTTTGCGGCGCAGGCCTGCATCAGTTGCGCGGCGCCGGCTGTCTGCGGCAGCGCCAGGCCGAGTTCGCGCGCGCCCTGCAAGGCAAGGCCCAGGTCCTTCTGGTGCAGCCGGATGCGGAAACCCGGTGCGAACGTGCGTTTGATCATGCGTTCGCCGTGCACTTCGAGTATGCGGCTGGATGCGAACCCGCCCATCAGCGCCTGGCGCACCTTGGCCGGATCGGCGCCAGCCTTGCTGGCAAAAAGCAGCGCCTCGCCGACTGCGGCGATGGTGAGCGCGACGATGATCTGGTTGGCCACCTTCGTTGTCTGCCCGTCGCCGTTGCCGCCGACGAGCGTGATGTTCTTGCCCATCTTCTCGAACAGCGGACGCACTTTCTCGAATACGGCTTGCGCGCCGCCGCACATGATGGTGAGCGATGCCGCCTTGGCGCCGACTTCTCCGCCGGAAACCGGCGCATCGATGTAATCGGCGCCCAGGGCGTTGATCCTCTGCGCGAAGGCCTTGGTGGCGATGGGAGAGATCGAGCTCATGTCGACCACGATTCTGCGCCTGTCGTTGTCGATACGGCCGCCGGCCTGCAGGCCTGCCGCGACGCCGCCCTTGCCGAACAGCACCAGCTCGACGTCGGGCGTGTCCGGCACCATGATGAAAATGATCTCGCCGTTGCGCGTCACCTCCTCGGCGCTGGCGCAGGTCTTGGCCGAAGTCGCGGCAATAGCCTCCGGTACCTGGCCGATAGTGTTGATGAACAGCTCGTGTCCCGCATTGACGAGGTGCAGCGCCATCGGCGCGCCCATGATGCCCAGTCCGATGAATCCGATCTTCATGTCCGGTCCTTTCGTTGAATGTGTTCTATCGCTCGAGCGCGGGGCGCTTGGGGTTGAACTTCCAGCCGGGAATCAGGTACTGCATCGCCACGGCGTCGTCGCGCGCGCCCAGTCCGTGCTGCTGATAGAGCTGATGCGCCTTTTCCACTGCGGCCATGTCGAGTTCGATGCCCAGGCCTGGCTTCTTCGGCACCTGGATCAGGCCGCCCTTGATCTGCAGCGGCTCCTGCGTCAGGCGCTGGCCGTCCTGCCAGATCCAGTGCGTGTCTATCGCCGTCACACGGCCCGGCGCGGCGGCGCCGACGTGGGTGACCATCGCCAGCGACACGTCGAAGTGATTGTTCGAATGCGAGCCCCAGGTGAGGCCCCAGTCACGGCAGGTCTGCGCCACGCGTATCGAGCCCGCCATGGTCCAGAAGTGCGGGTCGGCGAGAGGGATGTCGACCGACTGCAGCGCGAGCGCGTGGCTCAACTGGCGCCAATCGGTGGCGATCATATTGGTCGCGGTCGGCAGGCCGGTGGCGCGGCGGAACTCGGCCATCACCTCGCGGCCGGAAAAGCCGTCTTCGGCGCCGCACGGGTCTTCGGCGTACGCAATCACCTCGCGCAGGTCGCGCATCAGGCGGATCGCATCCCTCAACAGCCAGCCGCCGTTCGGGTCTAGCGTCACGCGCGCGTCTGGAAAGCGCCGATGCAGCGCTGTCACGGCTTCGATCTCCTCTTCGGCGCGCAGCACCCCGCCTTTCAGTTTGAAATCGTTGAAGCCATAATGCGCATGCGCCGCTTCGGCCTGGCGCACAATCGAATCCGGAGTCAATGCCTGCTCGTGGCGCAGCCGGAACCAGGCATTGTCGGCCTGCGGCTCGCTGGCGTAGGGCAGATCGGTCTTAGTGCGGTCGCCGACGAAAAACAGATAACCCAGCACTTCGACCGCGTCGCGCTGCCGGCCCTCGCCGAGCAGAGCAGCGACCGGCACGTCGAGGTGCTGTCCGAGCAGGTCGAGCAACGCCGACTCGATCGCCGTCACCGCGTGTATGGCCGTGCGCAGGTCGAAGGTCTGCAAGCCGCGCCCGCCGGCATCGCGGTCGACAAACTGCCGCTGCACTTGCTGCAGCAGCTGCTTGTGGCCGCCGATTGATCGGCCGACGACCAGACCGCGCGCGTCTTCGAGGGTCTGGCGTATTTTCTCGCCGCCGGGCACCTCGCCTACGCCAGTGCGGCCGGCGCTGTCGCTCAGGAGCAGCAGGTTTCGCGTGAAGTAGGGGCCGTGGGCCCCGCTCAGATTCAGCAGCATGCTGTCGCGCCCGGCGACGGGAATCACGCGCAACTCGGTGATCAGCGGCGTGAAGACATTCGGCATGGTGTTGACTTTAGTGGTCTGAACGCGGCGTCAGTTGATGTTGCTCAAGCGACGGTGTTCTTGCCGGCCGATGAGGCTGGACTTATCGCAAGGGCGATGGGCCGCCGCTTCATGGAATACAGGTCCTGGAAAAAATCGCGTTTGCTGGGCACTGGCATCATGGTAGCGCTACCATTTACGACTGCGATGGTAGCGCGAGCTTTTTTCCAAGTCAACCTGAATTCGGCCGGGATTATGGCGTTTCAGGCGCTCTCGCGGTCGACTATGCTGAAGCCTACATCGACCACCCGCTGGTTCACCCGGCGCCCTTCCGCGCGGTCCACGATGAACTGCGCCGCCTGCCGCCCTATCGCCGCGCAGTCTATGCGCACGGTGGTCAAAGCGGGGTGCAGGTCTGCGGCGAATTCCAGGTCGCCGAAGCCGACGACCGCGATCTGCCCGGGCACGGGGATGCCGCGCGACTGCGCCTCGGTGATTACGCCCAGAGCGAGCAGATCGGAACTGCAGAACAGCGCGTCAATGTCCGGCGAAGTCTGCAACAACTCGGCCAGTGCGCTGCGGCCGCTCTTCAAGGTGGTCGGCGCGGGCACCTCCACGACCGGGACTTCGCGCATGCCGGCGGCCCGCGCCGCCGCTTGAAAGGCCTGTTGGCGCCGCTTCGAGCGCTCGTCATCGCCCGCTACCAGCGCGAGCCGGCGGCGGCCCTTGGCGTGAAGAAAATCGACTACGGCGCGCCCGACGTCGACGTGCGAGAAACCTACCAACATGTCGATCGGGGTGGGCGTGAGATCCCAGGTCTCGACCACCGGTATGCCGGCGGCCAGCAGGCGTTTGCGCCCCTCGGGCGAATGCATGATGCCGGTGAGCACAATGCCGTCCGGCCGCCGCCCGATTATTGCGTCGAGCAGCGCGTCCTCGCGCGAGTTGACGTAGCCGCTTTGGCCGAGCATCAGCTGGTAGCCGCGCTCGGCGAGCGCCTCGGTGAGCGACTTCACGGTCTGGATGAACACCGGGCCGGAGATGGTCGGAACAACGGCCGCGACCAGGCGGCTGCGCGCCGAGGCCAGGCCTCCGGCGAGCCGGTTACGGACATAACCGATGCGAGCGACTGCGGCGGTCACCTTCTTCAGCACTTCGGCAGACACCTGTTCCGGCGAGTTCAATGCGCGCGAAGCGGTAATAGGCGCCACGCCCGCTAGCCTGGCTACGTCGTGCAAAGTGACTGCGCCGCTGCCTTTGCGGGCGCGCCGTGCCGGCGCTTTCGGGGGGCTCATCGTCGAATTGTAGACCAACGATAGCGCTACCGGCTACCGCCGTCAGCTACCTGGATCAAAACGGATACGTCGATCAGAATCGCCGCGAGTGCGAGTGAACGTGGGACCTGCTACAACCCGCCCAGCGGGGCGCATATCTCCCGCGAATGCAGATGCGTCAATGCTGACCACTAGTGACTCAGAACCCGTAGCAAAATACATTTTGCTACGGGTTCTGAGTACTATACTGAAGCCGTTACATTGCCGCGCCCCGCACGCGCATGAGAAACCACCGCAATGCAGCCTTGTTCCTGACGGCGCTCGCCGCCTCCGGGCCGTTGTTTGCCCAGGAGGTTCTGGATGAACTGATCGACGCCAAAGACCTGATTTGCGAATTTCACAAGACCGGCGTGCCGCGCAGCCTGCTGCGGAACCTGATCGGGGACGAGCACTTCGACATGCTGCTGGTGATCGAGGCCATCGACCCGGGCTCGGGCCGGGCGCGCGCCATCTCCAGCAAGCAGACCGGCGCCAAGAGCCTGCGCTACTACAAGACGCGCAGCGCGGTGCATTTTGTCCAGGACCTGGGAACAAGCGTAGTGGTGACCACCGTGAACGGCTGCGAGAAATGGGGCCACAAGGGTGGCGAGGAATTATGCGTACGCTATCGCGCGCTCAATTCCTGGCATTTCGATACCTCGGTGCACCGCGATCCGGACAAGGCCTTCGACAAACTGGGGACCAGCTCTTACCACGGCGCCTGCGAACCCTGGTATCTCAACGGCGTCACCACGGTAGAACATGGCCGCGAGGTGCCGAAGTTTGGCGGGCGCGCCGACGCGCTAAGTGGGCGAGGCGCCCTCGTGGGCGGAGCTACCTCCACAGGTAGATAAGCGGCGACGCGCAACGCAGGCACGAGAATTGAAACAGCCCGCGCTAGGTTTACGCGCGGGCGGTCCTTACAATCCGCCCAGCACCTTGATATGTGCAACCACGCTGCGCGCAAGCGCCGACAGATTGTAGCCGCCTTCCAGCACGGAAACGATGCGCCCTTCGGCGTGCTTGTCCGCAACCGCCTTGATCTGCTGCGTGACCCACGCATAGTCCGCGTCCACTAACCGTAGCATTGCCATGTCGTCCTCGACATGGGCGTCGAAACCGGCGGAGAAAAACACCATCTGCGGCCGAAACGCTTCGAGCGCCGGCAGCCACTGCAGCGTGACGGCCTCGCGAAACGGCTGGCTGCCGGCGCCGGAGGGCAGCGGCACATTGACCATGTTCGACGCCGGCGCCTCGGTGCCGCTGTAAGGATAGAACGGATGCTGAAACGTGCTCACCATCAGCACGCGCTTGTCGCCCTGGAAAATGTCTTCGGTGCCGTTGCCGTGGTGCACGTCGAAATCGACAATGGCAACGCGCTCGAGTCCATGCTGCTCCAAGGCATGCATGGCGGCGACGGCGACGTTGTTGAACAGGCAAAAACCCATGGACCGGTTGCGCGTCGCATGATGCCCCGGCGGGCGCACGCTGCAAAACGCATTGTCGGCCTGCCTGGTCAGTACCAGGTCGGTGGCGAGCACCGCCGCGCCGGCGGCATGCAGCGCGGCGTCCCAGGTATGCGGATTCATGGCGGTATCCGGATCCAGATGGACGGTGCCGTGCGCCGGCGAGCTGCTGCGGATATGACTGACGTATTCCATCGGGTGCACCCGCGCCAGACAGCTGACCTTGACCTGCGGCGCTTCATGATGTGTCAGGTGCTGGCCGACGCCGGAGGCAATCAACTGATCCTCGATCGCGCCAAGCCGCTCCGGACACTCCGGGTGGTAGGCGCCCATGTCGTGCTTGCGGCAGTGCGCGTGGGTGATAAAAGCAGTGGTCATTTACCGTTTTGCCGACATTGGTATTGATGGATATTATCCGAAATCCACGTAAAATGACGAATGCCGGGACAGACCGCGCCTTCCATTCCCGTTTTTCGGCATCGCTCACTGCGCCGGCTCCCGCTAGCCGAAACGGAAAACGCAGTCTGTTCCAGTATTTGCCTAACGGAGAACCCGATTGCTGTTACACGCTGAAACCAAATTCGCCGTACGCGACACGTCCATTCACCGCGTCATCGCCAATTCTGGCAAAGTCATCCTCGGCAAGGAGCGGCAGATCCGCCTTGCCGTGGCCTGCCTGCTGGCGCGTGGCCACCTCCTGATCGAGGATTTGCCCGGGGTGGGCAAGACCACGCTCGCGCACACCCTGGCAAAGCTCCTGGGCCTCAACTTCCAGCGCATTTCGTTCACCAGCGACCTCCTGCCCGCGGACATCATCGGCGTATCGATATACGAGCGCGACAGCGGCGTGTTCAAGTTTCATCCCGGGCCGATTTTCTCGCAGCTGATCCTGGCCGACGAAGTCAACCGCGCCACGCCGAAGACGCAAAGCGCGCTGCTCGAGGCGATGGAAGAGCACCAGGTCACCGCAGAGGGCGAGACGCGCCCGCTGCCCGAGCCGTTTTTTGTCATCGCCACGCAAAATCCCTCGCACCAGGTCGGAACCTTTCCGCTGCCGGAATCGCAGCTCGACCGCTTTCTCATGCGCATCGAACTCGGTTATCCGGATCGCGAAGCCGAGCGCGCCCTGTTGCAAGGCGTGGAGCGGCGCAACCTGGTGGCCACGCTCGAACCCTGTCTCGCGCCGGGCGAACTGACGGAACTGCAAGCCGAGGCCGGCCAAGTGCACGTGGCGCCGGCCTTGCTCGACTACATCCAAGCCATCGTCGAGCACACGCGGCGCGCGCCAGAATTTACCAGCGGACTGTCGCCGCGCGCTGCGCTCGGCGTATTGCACGCGGCCAAGGCCTGGGCCATGCTCGAAGGCCGCGACAAGGTGCTGCCTGAAGACGTGCAGGCGATCCTGCCCGGCGTGGCCGGTCACCGCCTCGCGCCCGCGCACGAAGGCGCGCGCAAGCGCTCCACCGAGGTCACGGCCGCGCTGATCGAGGCCGTGCCGATTCCCTGACACGGATCAACCACCAAGGGCACGCTGGCGCGATGTTCGAAAAGATCCTGAGCCGCTCCCAGCTCTACAACGCATTCTTCGGTCCGCGGCAGCCTGAGCCGGGCACCATCTTTCTGCAGCAAAAACGCGTCTACATCCTGCCGACGCGCCCCGGCCTCGCCTACTCGCTGGCGCTGGCCGTGATGCTGATCGGCTCCATCAACTACAACCTTTCCCTGGGCTATATCCTCACCTTCCTGCTCGCGAGCATGGGGCTGGTGGCGATACTGCACACCTTCCGCAACCTGGTGCATTTGCATATCACCCCCGGCCGCGTCGAACCGGTGTTCGCGGGCGAGATCGCATGGTTCGAACTTTTCGTCGAAAACCGCTCGGGCTACGACCGCTGCTCGATTTCGCTGTGGCATCAGGGCAAGGCAACGCAATGCGACGTTGCGTCCGGGCGCGGCAGCACGGTGAGCGTCCCCGCCGCGGCGCAAAAGCGCGGCTGGCTCGCGCCGGGACGCATCACGGTGGACACACGCTTTCCCGTCGGCCTGTTGCGCGCCTGGAGTTACCTCCAGCCCGACATGCGCTGCCTCGTCTATCCCAAGCCCGACGACGGCGTCCTGCCCTTGCCCGAACCGTCCGGCGGCAGCGGCGAGAAGCGCGTCACCGGCGGCGGCAGCGACGACTTCGCCGGGTTGCGGCCCTATCAGGCGAGCGATTCACCGCGGCACATCCACTGGAAGGCTGCCGCGAGGGGGCAGGGGCTGCAGACCAAGGTATTCAGCGGCCGCGCCGCCGCCGAACTGTGGCTCGATTGGAACGAGCTTCCCGCCAATCTGGGTCTCGAGTCGAAACTGTCGCGCCTGACGCGCTGGGTGCTCTCGGCCGATCAGGACGGATTGTGCTTTGGCCTGCGCCTGCCCGGGCTGGAACTGGCGCCAGACACAGGCGAGCCGCACCGTCTCAACTGCCTGCGTGCGCTCGCCCTATATGATCTCTAGTGCCGGCATTCAGCTGCGCCATCTGTTCTGGCTGCTCGCCGGCCTGGTGCTGGTGGCCGCGCCGCATGCGCAGCGCCTGCCCTGGTGGCTCAATCTGATTGCGCTGCTGGTCCTCGCGTGGCGCGTCTATCTGGGTTTGGGCGAGCGCGTACTGCCGAACAAATGGCTGCTGACCGTGTTCGTCGCCGGCGGACTGTTCGGCGTTTATTTTACCTATCGCACCATTTTCGGGCGCGATTCCGGCGTGGCGCTGCTGGTGCTGTTCCTGGCGCTCAAGCTGCTCGAGCTGCGCCATCCGCGCGATGCCATAGTGCTGGTACTGCTCGCCTACTTTCTCGCGCTGACGAATTTTTTCTATTCACAGACGCTGCCCACGGCCGGTCTGATGCTCGTCTCGGTGCTGTTCAATACCGCCAGCCTGGTGCACTTCGCCGCACCCGCGCGCGCACTGCGCGCGAACCTGAAGACCGCGGGCGTGCTGCTGGCACAGGCGGGGCCGGTGATGCTGATCCTGTTCTTCCTGTTCCCGCGGGTCCAGGGCCCGCTCTGGGGGTTGCCGCAGGATGCCTACAGCGGCATCACCGGATTGTCGGACTCGATGTCGCCCGGCTTGATCAGCCGACTGTCGCAATCCGATGCGATCGCCTTTCGCGTCAAATTCCAGAAGGACGCGCCGCCCAGACGACAGCTGTACTGGCGTGGGCCGGTGTTCTGGCACTTCGACGGTCGCACCTGGCGTCCGGGCGATTTCCGCCCCTTCGGCCAGCTCAAGTTCGAGGCCAGCGGCACTCCCTACGATTACGAGATTACGCTGGAACCGCACAATCACAATTGGCTGTTTGCGCTCGAGCTGGCGGCGAAAATGCCGCCCAACGCCAACGTCACCACCGACTACATGTTGATTTCGCGCACCCCGGTGCGCAACCGCGTGCGCTACGACATGAGTTCCTACACCAATTTCATGACTCTCGGCAGCGACGATGCCGACGAGCTCAAGCCGGGGCTACAGCTGCCGCGGGGTTTCAATCCGAGGGCGCGCCGGCTGGCGCAGGAATGGGCGGAGAGCGGGAGCACCAGCGCGGCCATCGCCGAGAGGGCCTTGCGTTTTTTCCGCGAACAGGGTTTTGTCTACACGCTGGAGCCGCCCCTGCTCGGGCGCGATTCGGTCGACGAGTTCCTGTTCGGCAGCAAGAGCGGCTTTTGCGAGCACTACGCTTCGAGCTTCGTGTTCCTGATGCGCGCAGCCGGCGTGCCGGCCCGGGTGGTCACCGGTTATCAAGGCGGGGACATCAATCCGGTCGATGGGTACATGGTCGTGCGCCAGTCCGATGCCCACGCCTGGGCTGAACTCTGGTTCAAGGGCCGCGGCTGGGTGCGCTTCGATCCTACCGCCGCCGCCTCGCCGGTTCGGGTCGAATCCGGCGTTGCCGCGGCGGTGCCCGCAACCGATCCGCTGCCGCTCATGGCGCGCACCACGCTGATCTGGCTGCGCGAGGTGCGCTACAACTGGGATGCGCTCGCCAACAAATGGAACCAGCTGGTGCTGGGCTACAACCCGGAACGCCAGCGCGAATTCCTGAGCCGTGTCGGCATGAGCGAACCGAGTTGGGAAAACATGGCTCTGACGATGTTCTGGGCCGTGGGCGCGTTGCTCGCGCTGCTCACGGTATGGCTGTTGCGGCGCATGCGCACCAGCGACCCGGTGCAGCGCCTGTGGCTCAGGTTCTGCAACAAGCTCGGAAAAAAAGGCAGCCCGCGCTCCGCGCATGAAGGTCCGGCAGATTTCGTCGCGCGCGCGGCCGGGCGCCATCCGGACCGGGCGGATCTCATATGCGCCATCGGCGAGCGCTACATCGCGTTGCGCTACGGTGATCGCGCAGACCCGCGCATGCTGGCCGAACTGCGCGTGCTGGTGCGGGAGTTCAGCGTTTGAGCCGGCCTGCGCGCCTCACGGCCGTAGTGCTCGCCTTCGCGCTGTCGTCCTCGATCACCGCCGCCTCCGCCGCGGGGCGGTACGCAGAGCGCAAGGATGTGCGCCGGTTCATCGCGGAGATGGTGGACAAGCACGGCTTCGCCAGAAGAGAACTGCGCGCGCTGTTTTCCAATGCGCGCTTCCAGCCGGAGATCATCAAGGCGATCACCCCGCCAGTCGATGCGCACGCCAGGTCATGGCAGGCCTATCGCGCCCTGTTCCTCACGCCGCAACGCATCCAGGCAGGCATCGAATTCCGCGAGCGGCACCGCGACGCGCTCGCGCGCGCCGCCGAGCTCTATGGCGTGCCCGAAGAAATCGTCGTCGCCATCATCGGCGTGGAAACGGTGTATGGCCGCAACACCGGCAGCTACCGCGTCATCGACGCGCTGGCCACCCTCGCCTTCGATTACCGGCCGCGCGCCGAATTCTTCCGCGGCGAGCTGGAGCACTATCTGCTGTACGCGCGCGACGCCGGCATCGATACGCTGGCGCTGAAGGGCTCGTATGCCGGCGCCATCGGCATTCCCCAGTTCATGCCCGGCAGCTACCGGCGCTATGCGGTGGATCTGGACGGCGATGGCCGGCAGGACCTCTCCGGCAGTTTCGCCGATGCCGTCGGCAGCGTCGCCAATTTTCTGAAAGCGCATGGCTGGGAGACCGGTCAGCCGGTGGCCTTCGCCGCCCAGGTGCAGGGAGAAGATCACCGCAAGCTGGTCGACGCCGGCATCAAGCCGATCTACCGCTGCGGCGACCTCTCCGGGTTCGGCGTCAGCACCGGCGGCGAGACCCGGGCGGACGCGCCATGCGCCTTGATCGAACTGGAGACACCCGGAGCGGCGAGCGAATACCTGGTCGGCCTCGCCAACTTCTACGTGCTTACGCGCTACAATCGCTCCAGCCTGTACGCCGCTGCGGTGCTGGAGCTCGCGCAGGCGCTGAAATCGGCTGATCAAGCGAAATGAATATGAATACGGAAACGATGACGCTACGCCAGGCCACGCGTGCGGACGTGCCGCTGGTGCTGTCTTTCGTCAACGACCTGGCCGAATACGAGAAGCTCAGCCATCTGGTCGTCGCCACCGAGGAAGTGATCGCCGAAGAGCTGTTCGGACCGAAAAGCCACACGGAAGTGCTGCTCGGCCACATCGGGGCGGAGCCTGTCGGTTTTGCCGTCTACTTCCACAATTTCTCCACCTTTCTCGGCAGGAAGGGCCTGTACCTGGAGGATCTGTACGTGCGCCCGGCGCACCGACGCCGCGGTTTTGGCCGCGCCATGCTGCTGCGCGTGGCGCGCATCGCGGCCGAGCGCAATTGCGGGCGGCTCGAGTGGTCGGTGCTCGATTGGAACGAGCCGGCGATATTCTTCTACGAAACCCTGGGCGCCACCATCATGCACGAATGGAAACTGGTGCGGGTCACGGGCAGCGCGCTGGAGAAGCTGGCGAAGATGAAATAGCGGCAGTTTCCGGGTTTCGCCGGCACCCTCGCGCGGCGCTTGCAAGCTGCGCGGGACAACGCAACAATGCGCACTTTGCGCGAAACATCACCAGCATATGAAGAATGCCGGGAAAACACCCCGTGGGCCGCGCATCGTCGTGCGCCGCTCTGGCATACACGGGCGCGGCGTGTTCGCCCGCCGTCTCATACGCGAAGACGAGACGGTATGCGAATACAAGGGCGAGATCATCGACGAGGCCGAGGCCGCGCGCCGCTATCCCGAGGACATGGGCTCGCTCAACCACACCTTCGTGTTCGGCGTCGAGCACGACCACAACATCGACGGCGGCGCGAAGGGCAACAGCGCGCGCTGGATCAATCATTCCTGCGATCCGAACTGCGATACCTACGAAAAGAGCAAACGCATGTACGTCCGCGCCATCCGGGACATCCGGCCGGGTGAGGAGCTTTCCTACGACTACAACATCGGCGCCGGGGAGCGAATCACCAAGGCGGTGAAAGCGCGCTGGCCGTGCTGGTGCGGCGCGAGGAAATGCCGCGGAACGGTGCTCGTCCCGACGCCTGCGCCAAGAAAGAAACGCAGCAAGCGGCGTTCCGCCTGACGCGAACATGCGGGGCGGAGCGATGCTTTCGCAATGGCTAATCCGACCCCGTGTTCTCGCGGTACAGCCACGGCCGTTTCATGCGGTCGCGCGCCTGGAAGCGGGCAATGTCAGCCGCGTAAGCAAGCGTCACGCCGATGCTGTCCAGGCCTTCCAGCAAAGCCTTGCGCCGCCCGGGCTCGATGTCGAAGCGAATAGCCCGGCCCGACGCCGAGACCACTCGCCGCTCATCCAGGTCCACGCTAATTTCACTGCTGCCGCCCCTGGCTTCGGCGGCGAGCGCATCGACCTCCGCCGCGGGCAGGCGGACGGGCAGCATGCCGTTCTCGAAGCAGTTGCCGTAGAAGATGTCGCCGAACGAAGGCGCGATGACGCAGCGCATACCCAGCTCCCATAGCGCCCATACCGCCGTTTCGCGCGAGCTGCCGCAGCCGAAGTTTTCCGCCGCAAGCAGGATAGGCGCGCTTCGCCAGGGCGGCTGGTTGAGCGGGAACTGCGGATTTTCGCCGCCGTCGGGCAGGTAGCGCAGCGACTCGAACGCCCACTGCCCGAGTTCGCCGCGCTCGAGCCTGGACAGTCGCTCCATGCGGATGATGGCGTCGGTGTCGACGTTGGCGAGCATCAGCGGCGCAGCCACGCCTTTCAGTAGGGTGAATTTCTCCATGCTAATATTTGCGCGCGTCGGTGATTTCGCCCGCCAGCGCCGCGGCAGCGGCCATCACCGGACTGGCCAGATGGGTACGCGCGCGCGGTCCCTGGCGGCCGACGAAATTGCGGTTGGAGGTGGAGACGCAGCGCTCGCCCGGGGCGATGAGCTCGCCATTGGCGCCGGCGCAAAGCGCGCAGCCCGGCTCGCGCCAGTCGAAGCCGGCGTCGAGAAAGACACGGTCCAACCCCTCGGCCTCGGCCTCGCGTTTGATCGTCTGCGAACCCGCCACCACCCAGGCGCGCACGTGCGGCGCGACGCGGCGTCCGGCGCGGCGCACCAGATCGGCGGCGCGGCGCAAATCGACGAGGCGTCCGTTGGTGCAAGAGCCGATGAACACGCGGTCGATGCGCGTGCCGGCGATGGCCGCCCCCGCCGCCAGGCCCATATAGTCGAGCGCCGTCTGCATGGCAGCGCGCCGCTGCGCGTCGGGCGCGGCGGCCGGATCGGGCACGCGCGCGTCCACCGCGATCGTGTCCTGCGGACTGGTGCCCCAAGTGATCTGCGGCCCGACGAGGCCGGCATCGACATCGACTTCGCGCTCGAAGCGCGCGCCTTCGTCGCTCGTGAGCGTGCTCCAGTACGCCTGGGCCGTGTCCCAATCCCGTCCCCTGGGCGCGTACGGCCGCCCTTTCAGCCACGCATAGGTGCGCGCATCCGGCGCCACCATGCCGATTTTCGCGCCCCACTCGATGGATAGATTGCACAGCGTCATACGCCCTTCCATGTCCATCTCGCGTATCGCCGGGCCGGCGTATTCGACCGCGTAGCCCGTGCCCGCGGCGGCGCCCTCGCGACCGATCAGGTACAGGATAAGATCTTTTGCCTCGACCCCGGGATTGAGCCGGCCGCTGAAATTCACGCGCATGCGCCGCGGCCGCTTCTGCACGATGGTCTGCGTCGCGAGCACGTGCACCACTTCGGACGAGCCTATGCCCCAGGCGAGCGCGCCCAGCGCACCGTGGGTGCTGGTGTGGCTGTCGCCGCAGACGAGCAGCACCCCTGGCTGGGTAAGCCCGAGTTCCGGGCCGATCACATGCACGATGCCCTGCTCGGCGTCGTTGACGTCGAACAGCCGTATGCCCCATTTCTTGCAACTCGAACGCAGCCCGCTGATATGCAGATTGCTCCACTCGGCGTTGCCGCCGGTGCGCCCAGGCTCGGTGGACACGACGTGGTCGGGCACGGCGAAGGCAAGCTCGGGGTTTCTCACCGCGAGGCCGCGTTTCTCGAGCTGCTTCAACCCGCCGCGTCCGGAGAGATCGTGCAGCAGGTGCCGGTCCACGTGCAGCAGCGCGACGCCCTCGCCCAAGTCGGCGACCGCGTGCGCGTCCCAGAGCTTGTCGAACAGGGTCTTCGCTTGCATGGATCACATGTTACCTGCGTTCCCGCTCGATCGCCCGTGTTGCAGACCCGCCGGACAATTGACCGGCGTGCGCCCCGCGGGGTCTAATAGCGGTCCAATTGTCAGGGCTGCCGATGAATCAATCCGTCTACCGGGCGCGGCACTACCGCTATTACGAACTGGTCATGGCCGCCTTCGTCGTCGTGCTGATCTGCTCCAACCTGATCGGCCCGGCAAAGATCGCGCAGATGGATCTGCCGCTCCTCGGCGCGGTTAGCTTCGGCGCCGGTGTGCTGTTCTTCCCCATATCGTATGTGTTCGGCGACATCCTCACTGAAGTCTACGGCTACGCGCGCGCGCGCAAAGTGATCTGGGCCGGGTTCGCCGGCCTCGCCTTCGCCTCGTTCATGGCGGCGGTGGTGGTGGCGCTGCCGCCGGCGCCGTTCTGGAACAACCAGACGGCCTACGAAGTCGCCTTCGGCTCGACCTGGCGCATCGTCCTCGCTTCCATGTGCGCCTACTTCTGCGGCGAATTCGTCAACTCCTACGTGCTGGCGAAGATGAAAATCATCACCGCCGGCAAATGGCTGTGGACCCGCACCATAGGCTCCACCATTTTCGGCGAGGCGGTGGACTCGGCGCTGTTCTATCCCCTCGCTTTCTACGGTACCGGCATCATTCCCAATGACAAGCTGCCCGTGGTGATGCTGTCGCAGTTTCTGATCAAGGTCGGCGTCGAAGTGGTGTTCACGCCGGTCACTTACAGGGTGGTCAACGCGCTCAAGCGCGCAGAGCACGAGGACTACTACGACCGGGACACGGACTTCACCCCGTTCTCTCTCAAGCCTTGAACCCGTCCGGGATCTATCAGCCTGATAACACTGGTCATTTCGCCTGACCGCAAAGACTGTTAAAAATTGTGACAAGCTGCGGAAAGTCTTCACGGGTTCGCGCAATGCGCGATAATGGGCGCCATATAAAAATTCAAAGCCGGTCCCATTTTCGACCCGGCACGATGCTCAGGGGGCGCGGAGGCAACAATGAGTTATCGCGGCAACGATTACGATGTCACCGCGCAGATCAATACCACCGATCCACAGATCGTCAACGACGAGATTGACCGGATCTATCTCGATCTCTACCCGTCGGCGCCCACCGGGCAACTCGACCGCGCCTTCCGCGACCTGACGCGGCTCTATCAAGGCGAATTCCCCGGCTATCGTCCCTGCGACACCGCCTATCATGACGTGCAGCACGTTCTGGACGTGACGCTCGCGATGGCGCGCCTGATAGACGGCTACGAGCGCGCCCGCATCGGCACCCAGCCTTTCGGCGATTCCCTGTTCCGCCTGGGCGTAATCACGGCCCTGTTCCACGACATCGGCTACCTGCGCAGGGTCAAAGACCAGATGCACAAGAACGGCGCCGAGTACACCCTTACGCACGTCTCGCGCGGGTCGCATTTTCTCAAGGACTACCTGCCGAAAATCGGCATGGCGGAAATGGCCGATATCGCCGCCGAGTTGATCCACTTCACCGGGTACGAAACGCCGCTGGGAAAGATAAACGTCCCCTCGCCCATCTACAGGTTGCTTGGCAGCATGCTCGGTTCGGCCGACATCATCGCCCAGATGTCAGACCGCTGCTATCTGGAGAAATGCCGCGACCGCCTGTATCCGGAATTCGTCGCCGGCGGAATCGCGATCAAGCGCAACCCGGAGGGCGTGGAGCAGGTGGTGTTTGCCTCAGGCGAAGACCTGGTCATCAAGACGCCCGGTTTTTTCCGGGGCGCGACCAAACGGCTCGATATCGACCTGGGCGGCTGCCATTCCTACGCGCAGCAGCATTTCGGCGGGCAGAATCTGTACCTCGAGGAACTGAACAAGAATATCAATTTCGCCCAAGGCTTCAGCGCCGAAGCCGATACTGCGGCGCTGAAGCGCAAGCCGCCCGAGACGCTCAACCCATAATCCGGACGTCCGCGCTGGGGCCGACCGATAAGTCGCGGCGGTCGCGCCGCTACAACAGCACGTCTTTGGACAGCCCGCGCCGGCGCAGGACGCGGCGCAACTGCCCCAGCGCCTCGAGTTGAATCTGCCTGACGCGCTCTCGCGTCAGGCCGAGTTGCGTGGCCAGTTCCTCCAGCGTGCAGACTTCCTGATTGTTCAGACCGAAGCGGCGCTCGATCACGCAGCGCTGTTTGTCGTTCAACTGATCGAGCCATTGCTTCACCAGCGATTCGATCTCCTGGGCCTGCAAACCCGCCTCCGGATTCACCGACTGCTCGTCGGAGACGGATTCGCCGACCGACAGCATCGGGTCGATGTCAAGCGGCGCATCAAGCGAAGCCATGTGTTCGTTGTGCGTGAGCAGGCCGCGTATTTCCTCTGCCGGCTTGCCGAGCAGGTGGGCAATGTCCTCGGCACTCGCTTCGCGTTCCCCGTGCGCCTCCAGGTGGCGCTTGGCGCGCAGCACAAGATTGAGTTCCTTGATCACGTGGACCGGCAGGCGGATGGTGCGCGACTGGTTCATGATCGCGCGCTCGATGTTCTGGCGAATCCACCAGGTGGCGTAGGTGGAGAAGCGGAAGCCGCGTTCGGGATCGAACTTCTGCAGCGCGTGCATCAGTCCCAGATTACCCTCCTCCACCAGATCGAGGAGAGGCACGCTGCGGTTGAGGTAATGCTTGGCGATGTTCACTACCAGACGCAGGTTGCGCTCGATCATTTTCTGCCGCGCCGCAAAGTCACCCTGGACGGCGCGACGCGCATAAGCCAGTTCCTCCTCGGGTGAAAGCAGCGGATTGAGTCCAATCTCGTGCAGGTAGATCTGGGTGACGTCGGAAAGGAATTCGGTGTCCGGGTCGGCCGGCTCGGATCGCGCCGCGGCGAGCGGCGCAGTCTCGGCCTCGCCCTCGGCCTCGAGTTCGTCGTCCGGGGAGGAGGATGGCTGGGTCACGATGGAGGCAGGAACCTGGCCGGGTCAACCGGCTTGCCGAGCTTGCGGATTTCGAAATGCAACTTCGGCGCATCGGTGTCGGTATTGCCGATTTCGGCGATCTTCTGGCCCTTGACCACGCTCTGGCCTTCCTTGACCAGGATGTCCTTGTTGTGGGCGTAGGCCGACAGATAGGTCTTGTTGTGCTTGATGATGACAAGCTTGCCGTAGCCGCGCAAGCCGCTGCCGCTATAGACTACGCGCCCCGGCGCTGCGGCGATTACCGGATCGCCGAGCTTGCCGGCGATGTCCAAACCCTTGTTGCTCGCCTCGGAAAAACCCGCAAGAAGCCTGCCGCGCACCGGCCAACCCCATTCGACTTTGTCCTCGTCGTCTATATCCGCGTCGGTTTTCCCGGTTGGCGCGGCTGCCGGTGCGGGCGCAGGTTCAAGCGCAGGTGCAGGAATTGGGCCTGCGGCCGGCCGCGTTTCGCCGCGTTGCAACAGCGCCACGTTCTCCGGCGAGTATGGAAGCTTGCGCGCCTGGGGTTCGGATTTGATCGATTCCTGCACACCCGCCGGCCGCGCCGCGGATTCTGCTCTCAGCGGGCCCTGCGCACCAAGCGGCCGCGTCTCGACCCGCCCCGATGAAGTCACCGGACTCACTGTCACCGGCGCCTCCTGCGCGCCTGCGGGCGGTTTCAGGCGCAGCTGCTGGCCCGGACGAATCAGGTTCGCGTTATCCAGCTTGTTCCAGGCGGCGAGTTCCTTGTAGTCGTGGCCCTGGTCGAGTGCGATGCTGAACAGCGTGTCGCCGCGCTTGACGGTGTAAGTCTCGGGACGCATATCGACTACGGGCGGCGCCGCCGGCCGGGCGGCGGCCGGTGGCGCGCGATCGATGACCGGCGCCTGCACCGGCCGGCTGGAGCAGCCGGCGAGCGTCAACGCCGCCAAGGCGGCGCAGCACAGCAAAATCGATGTGCGCTTCACTCCACCCCCGTCAGCATGGGCACGAAACGGACGGCGTCCAGCGTGGTTTCGCTAAAACCCGATCGCGTGCGTTCCACCAGCCGCAGTACCTGTGAGGAAGTTCCGAACGGCAGGATCATCCTGCCCCCGGGGGCGAGCTGTTGCAACAGCGCTTGCGGCAACTGCGCCGCGGCGGCGGCGAGGATGATGGAATCGAAGGGCGCGGCTTCGGGCAGGCCGAGGTTGCCGTCACCGTGCTTTAGCCTGAGATTGGGCAGGCGCAGGCCGCGCAGATTGGCGCGCGCCTTGGCCAGCAGCGGCGCGATGCGCTCGACCGAATACACTTCGGCTGCCGCCCTTGCCAGCACCGCCGCCTGGTAGCCGCAACCGGTGCCCACCTCCAGCACCTTGCCAAGTTCGCGCCCGGCGCGCAGCGCCTGGATCATCAGGGCGACTACATAGGGTTGCGAGATGGTCTGCGAAAAACCGATCGGCAGCGCATCGTCATCGTAGGCGCGGCTTGCCAGCGCTTCCTCGACGAACAGATGGCGCGGGACACTGGCCAGGGCCGCGAGCACGGTTTCGTCAGCGATCCCGTCCTTGCGCAGGCGCTCGACCATGCGCGCGCGCGTGCGCTGCGACGTCATGCCTATGCCTCGCGCCTGGGCATGGCTGCGGCGGTTCATTGCTTCAACCAATCGCGCAGCAGCGGAATCTGGCTCATGTGCGTGAGGTCGACCTGCAACGGCGTCACCGACACGCGCCGCGCCGCAACCGCGTAGAAATCCGTGCCCGTCCCCGCGTCCTGCGCACCGCCGGCGGGACCGACCCAATAAACGGTTTCCTTGCGCGGGCTGACTTCCTTGACCACCGGTTCAGCCTTGTGGCGCTTGCCCAGACGCGTGATTTCGAGACCGCGCAGCTCGTCGTAGGCCATGTCGGGAACATTGAGGTTGAGCAGCACCGGTCCGGACATGGGGGCGCGGCGCAGGCGCTCTACCATCTCCAGCGTGACCCGCGCGGCGGTGTCGAAATGCTTGCCGGTCTTGCCCGCCAGCGATACTGCGAGCGAAGGGATGCCGAGCAGGTATCCCTCGGTGGCCGCGGCGACGGTTCCCGAATAGATGGTGTCGTCGCCCATATTGGCGCCGAGGTTGATGCCCGACACCACCATGTCGGGCAGATGATCGAGCAGACCGGTGACTGCCAGGTGCACGCAATCGGTCGGCGTGCCGTTGACGAACATAAAGCCGTTGGCCGAACGCTTGACCGAGAGCGGCCGGTCCAGGGTGAGGGAATTGGAGGCGCCGCTGCGGTCGCGCTCCGGTGCCACCACCGTGATTTCGGCCACGCTCGCAAGCACTTCGGCAAGTCGGCTGAGTCCGGGGGAGAAATAACCGTCGTCGTTGCTGAGCAGGATGCGCATGTGCGTCGGATTATAAAGGACAGAACCCGATCCTGTACGGCGCGTGCGCACGCGGGGGAGCACGTGGCGCGCGGCGGCAACGCCTTAGGCGCAGTCAATAGGTGCCGGGCACGAGGATCGCCGTATCCACCCGCTTTACGTCGCGCAGACCGCAGAAAGCCATGGTGACGTCGAGCTCCTTTTGAATCAGCTCAAGGCAGGTTGTCACGCCCGCCTCGCCCATCGCGCCCAGGCCATAGACGAAGGCGCGGCCGATGAACACGCCCTTGGCGCCCAGGGCGAGCGCTTTGATCACGTCCTGCCCTGAGCGGATGCCGCCGTCCATCAGCACCTCGATCTTGTCGCCCACCGCGCGAACAATGGGTGGCAGCGCGGCTATGGATGATGGCGCGCCGTCGAGCTGACGGCCGCCGTGATTGGAAACGATGATCGCGTCCGCGCCGGAGCGCGCTGCAATCTCGGCGTCCTCCGCGTCCATGATGCCTTTGAGGATCAGCTTGCCGCCCCAACGCTCCTTGATCCACTGCACATCGTCCCAGTTCAGCGTGGGATCGAGCTGGCTCGCGCTCCAGGTCGAGAGCGAGCTCAAGTCGCCGGCGGTTTTTGCATGGCCCACCACATTGCGGAAGGTGCGGCGGTTGGTGCCGAGCATCCCCAGGCCCCAGCGCGGCTTGGTGCTCATGTTCAGCATGTTGCGCAATGTGATCTTGGGCGGAGCGGACAGGCCGTTCCTGATGTCCTTGTGCCGCTGCCCCATGATCTGCAGGTCGAGGGTGAGCACCAGCGCGGAGCACCCGGCCGACTTGGCGCGATCGATAAGGCGCTTGATGAAATCGCGGTCGCGCATCACATAGAGCTGGAACCAGAAGGGCTTGCTCACGTTCTCGGCGACGTCCTCGATCGAGCAGATGCTCATGGTGGAGAGGGTAAACGGGACGCCGAATTTCTCGGCCGCGCGCGCCGCCAGAATCTCGCCGTCGGCATGCTGCATGCCGACGAGGCCTACCGGCGCAAGGGCCACCGGCATCGCCACCTCCTGGCCGGCCATCGTGCTCTTCAGCGTGCGCCGCTCCATATTGACCGCCACGCGCTGGCGCAGCTTGATTCCGGCGAAGTCGCTTTCGTTGGAGCGGTAGGTGCCTTCGGTCCACGAACCAGAATCTGCGTAATCGTAAAACATGCGCGGCACGCGCTTTTCAGCCAGGCGGCGCAGGTCTTCGATACAGGTGATGACTGGGGGCATGGGGTCTCCGGACGCAGGTCAAAAAAGTTCCGATCATCCTAAGGCAAAGCGTCGCGGATTGCCAGTTGAGCCGACGGCTTGCGCGTCAGCGTAATTTTCGGCGTAGACTCGAACAGCCATCGACAACCGAGGAAAGAACATGATCGGGAAAACTATTGTGGCCTTGGTTTTATGCGCGATGCTCGGCTTCGGCCCGTCATCCGCGGCGCTTGCCGCGTCCAGTAACGAGATCGACGCCAAGGCACAGGAGGCGGTCGCGAATTTCTACAAACAGACCAGCGCCGGCAAGCAACTGGCGCAGAAAGCGGCCGGCATGCTGGTATTTCCCGAGGTGCTCAAGGCGGGCATCGGCATCGGCGGCGAATACGGCGAAGGTGCGCTTTTGGTCAAAGGAAAGACCGTCGCCTATTACAGCACCGCATCGGCCTCGATCGGCTTCCAGCTCGGCGCCCAGGTCAAATCCCAGATCATATTGTTCATGAACCCGAAAGCACTGGAGAGTTTTCGCAAGAGCAAAGGCTGGAAAGCGGGGGTGGACGGAAGCGTCGCGCTGGCGACGCTGGGCGCAGGCGGCGAACTCAGCACCGATACCATCAAGCAGCCCATCATCGGCTTTATCTTTTCGAACAAAGGCCTGATGTACAACCTGACTTTTGAAGGCTCGAAGATCACCCGCCTCGAACGCTGATTGGGCGGCTGGCGCGACCGACCAGACGGCTGATCGGCCCAGGCTGTTCTCTCGGGTCGATCAGGCGGTCGGCGCCAGCGCTGCGGCCGGCTCGCGCGCGGCGGTGGTGAAATGGCTCAGAAGGAAACCCCAGCGGGCAATTACCAGCATGCCGAAGTACCCGCCGTGCGACAGGCCTTCCTCTATGAACCACCGGGTCAGTTCTTCCGCGCGCGGCGCCGGCAGTTCCCGCTCTGCATGGGCTTCGCCGTCGACTGATCGCACCGACATTCCTGCGCGACTGGCCATCCTGCGCATGGGTGTGTTGTCCGAAATGAACATTACAAATACATTTCTTACGCCGCACATCCTGGCGCGAAGGAGCAGCCTTTCCATCAAATTGGTGCCGATCTTCTGACCACGCCTGTCGGGCCGCACCGAAAATGCCATTTCGCTTGCTGCGACGCCTCTGACGAGTTCCGCCAATCCGACGATTTGCGCGTGTTCGTCAAACGCGCCGAGAACCGTGTCCCAGCTGAAATTCAACCGGTCCACGTACTTGCTGATGCTTTGATCGGAAAGCGTGCAACAGAAGCGCTTGCGGCGATCTTCCGGCGACAAGGAAAGATAGAAGCCCCTGGCGGTCTCCCGCTCGAACACGGTCAGCGGCCTGATCATTATCATGGAACTAGGCTTGTGTAAGCACTTCTCCCTTGGCGCTTTGTATCATATTGATGCGTCGCGTCATAACGCTTTTTATGATGATGATGATCAATAAAAACAATGACAAAACGTACACTTTGATAGCCAGCCACTATTGCATCGCACCAATTCTTGATATAGCATGAGTTCTGCGGGGTTTCTCCTCCTCCTCCTTTGGAATCCCGTCTTCAGGCCGGTGGCGTTTCACAAAAGCGCCACCGGTTTTTTTTTGGCAATTCGGTTGCTCTATTGCTTAATCCGGCCCGTGCGCGCCCGCAGAAAGTCACGGTACTTCATGTCCTCCTTCAGCAGATGCTCGACCAAGAGCTGCTTGAGACGCAGCCCCTTGGATGCCCAGACAAAGCTGATTTCGGACTCCTCGATTTCCTTCATCACGCGCGCAAACTGCGCTGTGAGCTCCACATGAGTAGCGGTGTGGGCTGCAGTATGCGGATAATTCCACCGGGCCAGCAATTCCTGCTCGTGCCAGAAATGATGTGTCGCTTCCATCAGCATCAGATCCAACAGGCGCTCGACCTTCGCCTTGCTTTCGGATTCGATAATGGCTTTGTTCAGGTCATTCACGCGCGCGATGAACTGCCGGTGTTCCTCGTCCATCTCGGCAACGCCGACACTCAGGTAGTCGCTCCACGCGATCTCCCATTCGTCTTTCACCATGGCGCCTCCCCTTTCACATCAGCTCGTCATCGACGCGAGCGCGAACCTGCATCCTGCCGATTTGACCGTCCGCCCGTTTGACCTGAATCATAAAATCACACATTAGGGCGGTCGGATGAAATGTGTCCCAACGCTACATGCGCGTTTGGGCCGGCGCGGCAGCCAGGCACTGCGCGGATAGCGTAAAATCGCGTCCCGCCACACCACTATCGAGCGCCAGGGCAGCGCAGAAAGGCGTTCATGAAGACTCCGAAAAGAATCGAACCATTGCTCGAGGAGGGCCTCGTCGACGAGGTCGTGCGCAAGCTTATGAGCGGCAAGGAGGCCGAGGTCTACGTCGTCCGCTGCGGCGAAGATGTCCGCTGCGCCAAGGTGTACAAGGAGGCCAACCAGCGCAGCTTCCGCCAGAACGTTCAGTACACCGAAGGCCGCAAGGTCAAGAACAGCCGCCGCGCCCGCGCCATGGAGAAGGGTTCACGCTACGGGCGCCAGGCGCAGGAACAGGCGTGGCAGAGCGCCGAAGTGGATGCCCTGCACCGTCTTGCCGCCGCGGGGGTGCGCGTGCCGCGGCCCTACAACTTCCTCGAGGGCGTCCTGTTGATGGAACTGGTGACCGACGAACACGGCAACGCCGCCCCAAGGCTCAACGATCTGGCGCTAAGCGCGGCGCAGGCGCGTGAATACCATCACACACTGATCGTCCAGGTTGTGCGCATGCTCTGCGCCGGCATCGTCCACGGCGATCTGTCCGAGTACAACGTGCTCGCCGGCGGCGACGGTCCGGTGATCATCGACCTGCCGCAAGCCGTCGACGCCGCTGGGAACAACAGCGCCCGCAGCATGCTCGAGCGCGACGTCGGCAATCTCACCGCCTATTTCGGCCGCTTCGCCCCGGAACTGCTAAGCACCGACTACGGCCGCGAAATCTGGTCGATCTACGAGAGCGGCAAGCTGCACCCGGAAATCAAACTCACGGGCTGTTTCGCGCGCAGCGAGAAACTCGCCGACGTGGGCGGCCTCATTCGCGAAATAGACGAGGTGAAAAAGGAAGAGGCGGCGCGCCGACGTTACCAGCAGGCGCTGGAACAATAGTCCGATTTGCACATCATTCCGGTGGCGCCGACCGGATCAGCGCTCGGCTACCGAACGCAGCGCTTGTTCGCCAGCCGTTTCCTTCCAACGCCTGAACAGCTGGTGGGCAATATCGAACTGATCGAGCGCTTTGCCGACGGTGTGATCGACGATGTCGTCCACGGTCTGCGGCCTGGTGTAGAAAGCCGGCATCGGCGGCAGCACCACGGCGCCGTAGCGCACCGCCTGGCCGAGCAGCTCGATGTGTCCGAGGTGCAGCGGAGTTTCGCGAACCAGCAGCACCAGACGGCGGCGCTCCTTGAGGCAGACGTCGGCGGCCCGTGTCAGCAGGTTGTCGCTGTGGCAGTTGGCGATTCCGGACAGCGACTTGATCGAACATGGCGCCACCAGCATGCCGATCGTCTGGAACGAGCCGCTCGCGATCGCGGCGCCGATGTCGCGATGACTGTGCACCACGTCGGCGAGCGCCTCGACCGCAGGTACCTCCCAGTCGGTTTCCTCGAGGATGGTGCGCTTCGCCGCGGGCGACAGCACCAGGTGGGTCTCGATGCCGGAGATATCCCTGAGCACCTGCAGGGCGCGGATGCCGTACACTGCTCCGGACGCGCCGGAGATGCCAATGATGAGTTTTCTCATGCGATACCTCCGAAGTCATCCGGCTGGCCGCCGGCGTCATCGTAACAAGATGATCTTACCCGAAAACGCCGCTCCGACCGGCTGACGCCCGTGATCTTTGTCAATGAAGGCGCCGCCGCGCTCACTATGATCGTAAGGATCTTCCGGCCTGATACCGATCTCGCGTGCACATCCACAGGCTCACCGCCGAGCAGGCTCTCGCCAGCCTGAAAACCTCCCTCGCCGGCCTTGCGCCGGCCGAGGCCGCGCGCCGGCTGGCGGAATTCGGGCCCAACCACGTCGAGGAGTTGCGCCGCGAGCATCTGCTGCTCGGCTTCGCCCGCGAGTTCACCCATTTCTTCGCCCTCATCCTCTGGGCCGGCGCGGCGCTGGCGTTCGTCGCCGACCAATTCGATCCCGGCCAGGGCATGGCCAGCCTTGGGGTCGCGATCGTCGGCGTCATCGTCATCAACGGCATTTTCTCCTTCTGGCAGGAATACAAGGCCGAGCGGGCGGTGGCGGCGCTGCGCCAGTTGCTGCCGCAAAAGGTGAAACTGCGGCGCGACGGCGCAACCATCGAGATGCTCGCCACAGGTCTGGTGCCCGGCGACATCGTGTTGCTGGAAGAAGGAAGCCTGGTTCCGGCCGACTGCCGCCTGGTCGAGGCGTTCGCGCTGCGCGTGAACACCGCGACCGTCACCGGCGAGTCCCTGCCCAAGGCGCGCAATACCGACCCGAGCACGGAGGAATCGCCGCTGTTTGCGAAAAACATCGCGCTCGCCGGCACTTCGGTGGTGTCGGGTCAGGCGCGCGCGGTGGTGTACGCCACCGGCATGCATACCGATTTCGGCAGGATCGCGCACCTCACGCAGACGGTGGGCGAGCCCAGTTCGCCGTTGCAGCGCGAGATCGCGCGGCTCTCCCGCATCGTCGCGGCTCTGGCCACGGGCATGGGCATCGCACTGTTCTTTATCGGCCAGGCGCTCGGACTGCCACCGTGGGAAAACGTTCTTTTCGCCATCGGCATCATCGTCGCCAACGTACCCGAAGGCCTGTTGCCGACGGTGACGCTGTCGCTGGCGATGGCGACGCAGCGCATGGCCAAGCGCAACGCGCTGGTGCGCCACCTGCCGGCGGTCGAAGCGCTCGGCTCGACCACGACCATCTGTTGCGACAAGACCGGCACGCTGACGCAGAATCGCATGTCGGTGAAACGCCTGTGGCTCGGTGGCGGCTGCGTCGATCCGGCCGATCTCGCGGCGCAGCCGCAGCTGAAGGAGGACAACCGCCAGCTATTCGTCAATGCCGCGCTCTGCCACAACCTGAATGAGGTGGACGACCGCGGCCAGCGCAAACTGCTGGGCGACCCGATGGAAGTGGCGCTGGCCGGCATGGGCCGGGAGGTGATCGGCGACCTCGGCGGCTTCTCGCGCATTGACGAGATCCCTTTCGACACCGACCGCAAGCGCATGTCGGTGCTGTGCCAAACGCCGCAAGGCCGCGTGCTCTACTGCAAAGGCGCGCCGGAGACGGTGCTCGCGGCCTGCGACTTCGTTCAGTTCGACGCCGGTATTGCAGCGCTCGACGCCGCGGCGAAGACGCGCCTGCTTGCGGCGCAGGACGCGATGACCGGCGCCGGCCTGCGCGTGCTGGCGTTCGCCCACTGCGCGATCAACGACGGCACGCCCGCCGGGGAGCGCGGCATGACCCTGACCGGGCTCGTCGGGCTCGAAGACCCGCCGCGGCCAGAGGTAGCCGCAGCCATCCTGCGCTGTGCCACAGCCGGCATCCGCATCATCATGGTCACCGGCGACCATCCGCATACCGCTCTGGCCATCGCGCGCGAGATCGGCCTGGTGAAAACCGAGCAAGCAATGGTGATCAGCGGCGACGAACTTCGGCGCATGTCGCCGGCGCAACTGCAGCTGGCGCTCGATGCGAAGGAGATCATCTTCGCCCGCGTCGCCGCCGAGCAGAAAATGTTGATCGTCCAGGCGCTCAAGCAAAAGGGCGAAATCGTCGCGGTCACCGGCGACGGCGTCAACGACGCGCCGGCGCTGAAGACCGCCGACATCGGCATCGCCATGGGCATCGCCGGCACCGACGTGGCCAAGGAGGCGGCCGATCTGATACTACTGGACGACAACTTCGCCAGCATCGTCGCCGCCATCGAGGAAGGGCGCGCGGTGTTCGAAAACATCCGCAAGTTTCTCACCTATATCCTCAGTTCGAATATCCCCGAGGTGGTGCCCTATCTCGCCTTTGTGCTGTTCAGGATCCCGCTGCCGCTCACCATCATCCAGATCCTGGCCGTCGACCTCGGCACCGACATGCTGCCGGCGCTGGCATTGGGCGCCGAAAAACCCGATCCGGGCGTGATGAACCGCCCGCCCAGGGCGCGCGGCGAGCGGCTGCTGTCATGGGGTCTGATCGCCCGCGCCTATCTCTTCCTCGGCGCACTGGAGGCGGCGGCGTCGATGGCAGTGTTCTACTTCGTCCTGGACGCGGCCGGCTGGCGCTACGGCGATTTGCCCGGCAAGACCGACCCGCTCTACCTGCAAGCGACCACCGCGTGCCTCGCGGCCATCGTCGTCATGCAGATGGTCAACGTGTTCCTCTGCCGCCACCCGCTGAAGTCGTCGCTGTCTTTTAACCTCTTCAGCAATCCGCTGATCCTGCTCGGCATCGCAACCGAGCTGGGCCTGATGCTGTTGATCGTCTACACCCCGGCCGGCAACTGGCTGTTCGGCACTGCGCCGATCGGAGCGGAGGTATGGCTGCTCGCCGGCTGCTTCGCCGCGCTCATGTGGGCTCTGGAGGAAGCGCGCAAGGCGTGGCTGCGGCGGATCCGCCTCGATTGAGCAGAAATGCGCGCAATGCCGGATGGACGCATGCAAATGATTGTAGAATTTGCCCGGTGCTTGCGTGCGTGAGGCGGCGCGAGGCAATTCAGCGCGGAAGAGGACATCTCGAATGAGCAATGCGGAAACACTGAGCACCGGCCAGGCGATCGCCAGGTCACTGGTGCGCAACGGCATCGACACGATTTTCGGCATTCCCGGCGCGCACACCTACGATTTCATCGATGCGCTATACGAGTACCGCGACAAGATACGCTTCATCGTCAACCGGCACGAGCAGGGCTCAGGCTACATGGCCTACGGCTACGCCAAATCCACCGGCCGCGTCGGCGCGTACACCTGCGTGCCGGGGCCGGGCGTGCTCAACGCCAGCGCCGCGCTGTGCACGGCGTACGGGGCCCACGCCCCGGTGCTCTGCATCACCGGCAACATCCACTCATACCATATCGGCCACGGTCGCGGCATCCTGCACGAGCTGCCCGATCAACTCGCGATACTGCGCGGGCTGACGAAGTGGTCCGAGCGCATCAATCATCCGGCCGAGGCGCCGGCCGTCATGCGCGAAGCGTTCCGCCAGCTCGGCAACGGCCGCATACGTCCGGTCGCTGTCGAGGCGCCATGGGACGTGTTCGGCGCCAGGGCGCCGGTCGGTCCCGACCTGCCGGTCGAACTTCTGCCGCCACCCGAGCACGATCCCGACGCGATCGCGCGCGCGGTCGCGCTGTTGCGCGACGCGAAGAATCCGATGATCACCGTGGGCAGCGGCGCGATCGGCGCCCGCGCCGAAGTGCTGGAACTCGCCAGGATGCTGCAGGCGCCGGTGACTTCACACCGCAGCGGCCGCGGCATCGTCGGCGAAGACAGCCCTTACGGCTTTTCCTGCGGCGCCGGCTACAAGCCCTGGCTCGCGACCGACGTTCTCATCGGCATCGGCAGCCGGCTCGAGCTGCAACACCTGCGCTGGGTGAAGTTCCCGCCTGGCGTCAAGGTGATACGCATCGACATCGATCCGACCGAGATGTTCCGCATCAAGGCCGACGTCGGTATCGTCACCGACGCGAAACTGGGCGCGCGCGCGCTCATCGATGCGCTGTCCGCCGCACTGGCGCCGCGGCCGTCGCGGGAGGAGGAGTTCAACGCGGTAAAGGCGCAGTTCAGGCGCGACATCCAGGGCGTGCAGCCGCAGATGGGCTATCTCGACGTGATCCGCGAGGTGTTGCCGCGGGACGGTTTTTTCGTCGAGGAAATCTCCCAGGTCGGCTTCGCTTCGCGTTTCGGCTTTCCCGTGTACGAGCCGCGCACGTTCGTCACCGGCGGCTACCAGGACAACGTCGGCTTCGGCTTCATGACCGCGCTCGGCGTGAAAATTGCCAATCCGGGCAAGCCGGTCGTCTCTATCACCGGTGACGGCGGCTTCATGTTCGGCGTGCAGGAACTCGCGACCGCGGTGAAATACTGCATCAATCTCGTCACCATCGTGTTCAACAATTCGAGCTACGGCAATGTGCTGCGCGACCAGCGCAATGTGTACAAGGGGCACGAGATCGGCTCGACGCTCACCAACCCGGATTTCGTCAAGCTCGCCGAGAGCTTCGGCGCCATCGGTTATCTGGCGAAAACGCCCGCAGCGCTGAAAGCGGCGCTGGAGCAAGGGTTCGCGCAGTCCGGGCCGGTGCTGATCGAAGTGCCGGTCGAGCGTGGTTCTGAAACAACGCCCTGGCCGTTCCTGCATCCGAAAGCCTGAGGCGTGCCGCGCCCGCACAATTTGCAAATTTCATTTGTGCGGATCCAGGCGCCGCGGAGCTTGCGCACCGCACTGCGAGCGAAAAACGGTAACTTTGCCAACTGGGGCAGCCGCTTATTTGATCTTCGAATAGGCCGTCGGCGCAAGCATGTAGTTCTCGAGATGCTGCAGGATCGGCCCCTGCGCCTCCGTCTTGGCGCGCGCGGCAAGCCACTCGGGATCGCCGGCGAAGGCATTCCACTTTTGCTCGCGCTCGGCGAGGCTCGCCCACTCGAGCATGTAGTACAGGGCATGGTTCGACGGGCCGATCAAGACCGTCCAGAAACCCACCTGGCGGATGCCGTGCTTCTCCCAGATCTTGAGGGTGACATTGGCAAAACGATCATTGAGATCGCCGAGGCGGCCCGGCATGCAGTGGTAAATGCGCAGTTCGTGGATCATGGTTCCTCGCGTTGGATGACGATTGAAAGTGAGACAGGGTTTCAAGGATACAAAAGAAAAGGGTTCCGCGCGCGGAACCCTTTGATTGGATTTGGTCGGGGCGAGAGGATTTGAACCTCCGACCACTTGCACCCCATGCAAGTACGCTACCAGGCTGCGCTACGCCCCGAATGATGCAATTTTATCATGCCGGCCCGAATACAGACCAGCACTGCCTGCGCCTGCGCGCCTTAGGCGCCGCCGCCGAGACCCTCGATGATGCTCTTGAGCTCGTTCTTGATCATGCCCAGATCGACACTGCCCGGCTCGCTGCGCGCGGGCAGCGCGCGGCCGCTGCTGGATACGCCTTCGTCGAGGCGATTGCGCGCGCCGCTGATGGTAAAGCCCTGCTCGTACAACAAATCGCGGATGCGGCGGATGAGCAGCACTTCATGATGCTGGTAGTAGCGCCGGTTGCCGCGGCGTTTGACCGGTTTCAACTGGGTGAACTCCTGCTCCCAGTAACGCAGCACGTGCGGCTTGACGCCGCACAATTCGCTCACCTCGCCGATGGTGAAGTAGCGCTTTGCCGGAATCGGCGGCAGGCTACTGCTGCTGCTGTGGTTTTCCACTATTGGCCTTTTCCACCAGTGCCTTCAACTTTTGGCTGGCGTGGAAGGTGACGACGCGTCGCGCGGTGATCGGTATTTCTTCTCCGGTTTTGGGGTTGCGGCCGGGACGCTGCGGCTTGTTGCGCAGTTGAAAGTTGCCGAATCCGGAAAGCTTTACGCTGTCGCCGTTTTCCAGCGCGGCGCGGATTTCTTCGAAGAATGTTTCGACCATATCCTTGGCTTCGCGCTTGTTCAGCCCGACTTTCTCGAACAAAAAGTCAGCCAGCTCGGCTTTGGTTAACGTCATTTTGTCTCCCTAGGTGCGCAATTTGGCGCCGACGCTTTGCGCGAGAATTTGCAGCAGGTGCGCCATCGCCGCCTCCGCTTCCGCGTCGGTCAGCGTTTTCGAAGTATCTTGCATAACTACCCGAAATGCAAGGCTTTTTTTGCCTGTGTCCACCCCTTTTCCGCGGTACAAGTCAAACAGCCACAGGTCCTGCACCACGGCCTGGCGGGAGCCCAGCATTGCCTCCAGCAGCGCCTGCGCCGGCACCGCTTCATCCACCACCACGGCCAGGTCGCGGATCACCGGCGGGAACTTCGATACCTCGCGAAAGGCAGGCATGGGCGCGACCAGCAGCGCGTCCAGATCGAGCTCGAATACAACCGGGGCCTGCGGCAGCTCGTATTTCTGCTGCCAGCGCGGGTGCAGTTCGCCCAGCCAGCCGATCGGCTTTCCGCCGACGAGCACGTTGGCTGCACGGCCCGGATGCAGGGCGGGATGCGTGGTGCGCTCGAAACGCGTCGCCGCGGCGGCGAACAGGCTTTCGATGTCGGCCTTGACGTCGTAGAAATCCACCATGCGCGCAGGCAGGCCCCATTGCTCCGGATAGGCCGGTCCGTAGGCGATTGCCGCCAGTTTGAGCGGCTGGGCGACGCCGGCCACCGTGAGCGGCGCGTCCACCACGCCGCTGTCGGCGCGGAACACCCGCCCGAGTTCGAATACGCGCACCCGGTCCTGCTTGCGGTTGAGGTTGTAGCGCACGTTGGCGACCAGGCTGCCGGCGAGGCCGGAGCGCATGACCGAGTGCTGGCTCGCAATCGGATTCAGCAGTTTCACCGGCGTGTCATTGCCGCAGAAATCGCTCTCCCAGCCGGCATCGACGAAACTGAAGTTGACGACTTCCTGGTAGTCGCGCGCCGCGATCGCTTCCTTCACCCGCATCGCCGGGCGCAGCGTCTCGCGCTGCGGCAGCATGGCGGCGCGTGCGCGCGGCTGGTTGGCCGGGATGCGCTCGTAGCCGTAAATACGGGCGATCTCTTCGATCAGGTCTTCCTCGATGGCGATGTCGAAGCGGTACGAGGGCGGCGTCACGTCGAAGCCGTCGGCGGTGCGCGCGCTGGCGAGGCCCAGACGCGTGAAAATCGCGGCGATCTCCGCGTCGCTCACGCTGATGCCCAGCACCTTGGCTGCGCGCGCGCAGCGCAGGTGTACCGGCTTGCGCTCGGGCAGGCGCGCCACGTCGTCGACGGTCGGACCCGGCTCGCCGCCGCAGATCGCGAGTATCAGTTCGGTGGCGCGCTCGATCCCGGCCACGTTGTTGTCGAAGTCGACGCCGCGCTCGAAGCGGTGCGCGGCGTCGCTGGCGAAATTGTAGCGGCGCGTGCGGCCGGCGATGGCCTCGGGAAAGAAAAATGCGGATTCAAGAAAAATGTTGCTGCTGTCGGTCTCGGCCTTGGTCGAATCGCCGCCCATGATGCCGGCGAGCCCGATCGGGCCCGAGGCATCGGTGATGCACAGCACGGTCTCGTCCACGTCCACGTCTTGCTCGCTCAGGAGCTTCAGCCGCTCGCCCTTCCTGCCGAAGCGCACGTCGATGCCGCCCTGCAGTTTGTCCAGGTCATAGACGTGGAGCGGGCGCCCCAGTTCCAGCATCACGTAATTGGTCACATCCACCAGCGCCGAGATCGAGCGCTGGCCGGAACGCGCCAGGCGTCGCTTCATCCAGTCGGGTACAGGCGCGGCGGCGTTGACGTTGCGGATCACGCGGCCAGTGAAGCGCCCGCAACCGTCCGCGGCTGAAATTTTCACTGGGAAACGAGCGCCGCTTTTCGCTGCGACCGGCAGAACCGCGGGCGCCTTGAACGCGGCGCCGGTGATCGCCGCCACTTCACGCGCGACCCCGAGCAGACTCAGGCAGTCGGCGCGATTCGGGGTGAGCTTGAGCGTGAACAGGGTATCGTCGAGTGCCAGCACTTCGCGCACATCACTGCCGATAGGCGCGTCGGCCGCAAGCGGCATGAGGCCGCTATGGTCATCCTCGATCCCCAGTTCCCTGGCCGAGCACAACATGCCCTGGCTGTTGACGCCGCGCACGTTCGAACGCTTGATCTCGAACGCCTGACCGTCGGCGCCGGTCAGGCGCGCACCGACGCGGGCGCAGGGCACACGCATGCCGGCGACCACGTTGGGCGCACCGCACACGATAGCGAGCGGCTCGGGCCCGCCCACGTTTACCCGGCAAAGCGACAGGCGGTCGGCGTTGGGGTGGCGCGCCACTTCCAGCACTTCGGCCACCACCACTTTTGAAAACGGCGCCACGGCCGGCTCCAGCAACTCCACCTCCAGTCCGGCCATAGTGAGGGCATGCGCCAGCTCGGCCGTCGACAGCGGCGGATCGGCGAAACTGCGCAGCCAGAGTTCGGAGAATTTCATGCGAATTGCTGCAGGAAACGCAAGTCGCCGTCATAGAACAGGCGCAGGTCGTGGATGCCGTAGCGCAGCATGGCCAGGCGTTCGATCCCCGAGCCAAAGGCGAAGCCGATGTATTTTTCCGGGTCGAGCCCGAAATTGCGAATGACCGCCGGATGCACCTGGCCGGCGCCGGAGATCTCCAGCCATTGGCCCTTGTTCGGTCCGGCGCCGAAGGCCATGTCGATTTCCGCGGAGGGTTCGGTAAAAGGGAAGAACGAGGGCCGGAAGCGCACTTCCAGTTCTTCGGTTTCGAAAAAACAGCGCAGGAAATCAGTGTACACGCCCTTCAGGTCGGCGAAACTGATGTCCTCGTCGATCCACAAGCCTTCGACCTGATGGAACATGGGCGAATGCGTGGCGTCGCTGTCGACACGAAAGGTGCGGCCGGGCGCGATGACCTTGAGCGGCGGCAGGTTCATGCGCGCATAGCGCACCTGCATCGGGCTGGTGTGGGTCCTGAGCAACAGCGGCCTGCCGCTCCCGTCCTTGGCGTCGACGTAGAAGGTATCCTGCATCGAGCGCGCCGGATGGTTCTCCGGATTGTTGAGCGCAGTGAAGTTGTTCCAGTCGGTCTCGATCTCAGGGCCGTCGGCGATATCGAAGCCGATAGAGCGGAATATGGACTCGATGCGTTCCTGCGTGCGGGTGAGTGGATGCAGGCGCCCGCGGCAGGCACCACGGCCGGGAAGCGTGACGTCGAGCGCCTCCTGCGCCAGCCGCCCATCGAGTTGCACCTGCGCCAGGGCCTCGCGCCGGCCGGCGAGCGCCGCCTCAAGCCGGTCCTTGGCCGCGTTGATGTGGCTGCCGGCCTCGCGCCGCGCGTCAGCGGGGAGTTTGCCCAGACCTTTGAGCAGGTCGGTGAGCGTGCCGGCTTTGCCAAGAAAGCGCGCTTTCGCCCGCTCCAACTCCGCCGCATCGTCGATGCGGCTGAACTGCTCCAGCGCGGCGCTGACTATTTGTTCCAGATCATCCATTCTCGCATCCAAGGCCAACATCTTGGCACCCGGCGCATCGCCAGGCACGAGCCTTAAACAGCCCGCGCTAGCTTTATGCGCGGGCGGTCCCCAATAAACGAAAAGAGGCTAACCGGGTTAGCCTCTTTCGTTCCAATACGCGTTGATACCGGTTACCGAGGCCGGCCTTACTTGGCGGCAGGCATGCTTGCCTTCGCCTGCTCGGCAAACTTGGCGAAAGCCGCCATGTCGGTCACCGCCAGGTCGGCCAGCACTTTGCGGTCAACCTCGATCTCGGCCCGCTTCAGGCCGTTCATGAATACGCTGTAGGTCAGGCCGCATGCGCGCGCCGCCGCGTTGATGCGCGCAATCCACAGCGCGCGGAACACGCGCTTCTTGGTCCTGCGGTCGCGGTATGCGTACTGCCCCGCCTTCATCACCGCTTCCTTGGCGATGCGGAAGACGCTGCCGCGGCGGCCGCGGTACCCTTTGGCCAGATCCATTACCTTCTTGTGACGGGCGCGTGCTTCTACTCCACGTTTGACTCTTGGCATGGCTCGTCTCCTTAACCGTTGGGAAGCATCGCGCGCACGGAACGCACATTGCTCGCGTGTACTTGGGACGTGCCGCGCATTTCGCGCTTGCGCTTGGTGGTTTTCTTGGTCAGGATGTGGCGAAGGAACGCTTTGGTGCGCTTGATCCCGCCGCCGGCCTGGACGCGGAAACGCTTGGCCGCGCCCCGCTTGGTCTTCATCTTGGGCATGACTACTCCTGGTTTTGACATGGCGGCAGGTGTCTCCCAAAGGGAGAACTTGTTGACCTTGACACCACTTGTTTTACGTTCCCGGCGAACCGGGAACGGTGCTGCACGGAAAGATCAGACTTCCATCTTTCCAAAAACCTGCTGCAAAATCATTTTGCAGCAGATTCTGTCTTTTTCTCGGGTTCAGCCTTTTTCTTCACCACCACCTTCTTCGGCCCCAGAACCATCACCAGCTGGCGGCCTTCCATCTTCGGGTACTGCTCGACCACGCCGTGCTCGACCAGGTCGTTCTTCACCCGCTCGATCAGCCGGTGGCCGAATTCCTGGTGCGCCATCTCGCGCCCGCGAAAGCGCAGCGTGACCTTGGTCTTGTCGCCGTCGTCCAGAAACTTCATCAAGTTGCGCAGCTTGATCTGATAGTCGCCTTCGTCGGTGCCGGGCCGGAATTTCACTTCCTTGACCTGGATTTGCTTCTGCTTGAGCTTCGCCTCGTGCGCTTTCTTGGCTTCGCGGTATTTGAACTTGCCGAAGTCCATCAGCTTGCACACCGGGGGGACGGCCGTCGGCGCGATTTCCACCAGATCCACCTCCAGCTCTTCCGCTCGCCGCATCGCGTCTGCGATGGGCACCACGCCCAGCTGTTCGCCTTCGGTGCCGACCAGGCGTATTTCGGGTGCGGTTATGTCACTATTGAGGCGCTGCGCTTTTTCCTGAGCGATGTTGTTTCTCCAAAAAATTAATAATTAGGCCGCGCTTCCCACCGGCGCCTCGCGCTGGAGGCGCTGGATGAATTCAGCGAGCGTCATCTGCCCGAGGTCTTCACCGTTGCGGGTTCGCACGGCCACTTTGGAAGCTGCCTTCTCCTGTTCGCCAATTATCAGCTGGTAAGGCAGTTTCTGAATGCTATGTTCCCGTATTTTATAGGTAATTTTCTCATTACGCAAATCGGCTTCGGCGCGGAAACCGGCGCGGCGCAGTTCGTGCGTTACCGCGGCGGTATATTCGGCCTGGCCGCCGGAAATGTTCAGCGCCACCACCTGCAGCGGCGCAAGCCACAGCGGCATTGCCCCGGCGTAGTGTTCGATCAGAATACCGATGAAGCGCTCCATCGAGCCGACGATGGCCCGGTGCAACATCACCGGCACTTTGCGCGTGTTGTCCTCGGCGACATATTCGGCGCCCAGGCGCCCGGGCATGGAGAAGTCCACCTGCATGGTGCCGCATTGCCAGGAGCGCCCGATGCTGTCCTTCAGGTGATATTCGATCTTCGGACCGTAGAAGGCGCCCTCCCCCGGCAGCATCTCGTATTGCACGCCGCTCGCGCGCAACGACTCGGCCAGTGCCCTCTCCGCCTTTTCCCACAAATCGTCGGCGCCGACGCGCTTTTCCGGCCGCGTGGCGAGCTTGTACACAATCTGGGTAAAGCCGAAGTCCGCATAGACCTTTTGCAGCAGCGCCGTATAGGCCACGCACTCGGGCAGGATCTGGTCCTCGGTGCAGAAAATATGGCCGTCGTCCTGGGTGAACGCGCGGATGCGCATGATGCCGTGCAGCGCCCCCGAGGCCTCGTTCCTGTGGCAGGCGCCGAATTCGCCGTAGCGCAGCGGCAGTTCGCGATAGCTGCGCAGGCCGGCATTGTAGATCTGCACGTGGCCGGGGCAGTTCATCGGCTTCACCGCGTAGGTGCGTTTTTCCGATTCGGTGGTGAACATGTTGTCGCGGTAGTTCTCCCAGTGGCCGGATCGCTCCCACAGGCTGCGGTCGAGGATTTGCGGGCAGCGTACTTCCTGATAGCCGTTATCCTGGTAGACGCGCCGCATGTACTGCTCCACCTGCTGCCAGATGGTCCAGCCATTGGGATGCCAGAACACCATGCCCGGCGCCTCTTCCTGCATGTGAAACAGGTCGAGCTGCGTGCCGAGCTTGCGGTGGTCGCGCTTCTCCGCCTCCGCGAGCATGTGCAGATGGGCGTCCTGTTCCTCTTTTTTTGCCCAGGCGGTGCCATAAATACGCTGCAGCATTTCGTTCCTGGAATCGCCGCGCCAGTAGGCTCCCGCGACCTTCATCAGCTTGAACACCTTGAGTTTGCCGGTGGAGGGCACATGCGGTCCGCGACACAAGTCGACGAAATCGCCCTCGCGATACAGGCCGATGGCCTGGTCTGCCGGGATCGAGGCGATGATCTCCGCCTTGTAGTGCTCGCCCATGCCCTTGAACAGCGCCACCGCCTGATCGCGCGGCATCTCCTCGCGCGTCACCGCATAGTCTTTTTTCGCCAGCTCGGACATTTTCTTTTCGATGGCGGCGAGATCTTCCGGTGTAAACGGACGCTTGTAGGAAAAATCGTAGTAAAAGCCGTTCTCGATCACCGGGCCGATGGTCACTTGCGCGTCCGGAAAAAGCGCCTTCACTGCATACGCAAGCAGGTGCGCGGTGGAGTGGCGTATGAGCTCGAGGCCGTCCTTGTCCCGGTCGGTGACTATGGCGAGTTCGGCATCGGTTTCGATGCGAAAGGAGGTATCCACCAGCCTGCCGTTGACGCGGCCGGCCAGCGCCGCCTTGGCCAGCCCGGGGCCAATGCCGGCGGCTATTTCGGCCACCGTGACCGGCTGGGGAAACTGACGAACCGAGCCGTCGGGCAATTTTATTTCAGGCATGAGAGCGCATTTCCAAAATGAAGAAGGTGCGGTCCAGCCGCACCTTCTTCACTAATATCACAAACGGAGGGATCGCGGAAGCGTCGGCTCAAGACCCGAGCGCAAGCAGCGTATAGGCTGCGATCACCGTTCCCGCAAAGGCGCCGCCATAGCAGAGAATCCTGACGGCAGTGACCGCATGGACGCCGAAATCGTGCAGCAGGATGTGTATGCGGTGCGCCGCGTGCCACAGGAACAGTGCAATGACTGCCAATAGGAAGATCTTGCCCGCCCAACTTTGAGAAAACGCGAGCATATGCGCATAGCTCATGGTGTCCGGCTTGAAAATCAAACCAAACGGGACGGCGATGCCGGTGATGAAAACCAGCGCCGGGCCGATCAACGCCGCCAACATGCCGCCGGCGCCGAACAGGGACCAGAAAATCGGTTCATTGGAGCGTTTCATTAGCTCATCCCCCGCACGATGAATAACACCGCCAGGCACGCGATTACCGAAGCGGCGAGTCCGGTTCCGGTAATGGTTCCCGGCTGCAAGCGCTTGCCGCCGACGAAAATGATGGGCATGGTCTTTGGCATGATGTTGAACCAGCTCCAAGTGTGGTAGCAGAACACCGCCAGCACGACCAGATGAAACACCATCGACAGCGGGCTCGTCAGCGCCTGCAGCCACGCCTCATAGGCTTCTTTACCCTGGCCTAGGCGCACCAAGCCGACCAGCAGCAGCACCGCGTAGGCCGCGACGAACACGGCCGTGACTTCGCGCGCCATGTAGCGAATGAAATAGGGATCCCGTTTCCACCAACCATCCATGGAGCGGACGTAGGGTCGACGATTGTTCATTTGCCTGCCCCCCCTGGCGTTACGAACCGGGTGAAATAATTGATCGCGCTGTTCATTTTGTTTTGATTTATAGCATTGGCCGGGTCCACGCCCTTCGGACAAACCTCGGAACAGTAGCCGACCGCGGTGCAGCCCCAGAAGCCTTCGTCCGCGTAGCCCAACTCGTTGCGCGCGGCGCTCCCGCCGTCGCGCGAATCCGCGTTGTAGCGATGCAGCAGCGCCAGCACGCCGGGGCCGGTGAACTTCGGATTGAGGCCGTACTGCGGGCACGCGGCGTAGCACAGCATGCAGTTGATGCAGGAGCTGAATTGCTCGTACATGTCGCGCTGCTGCGGTGTTTGCAGGTGTTCGCCCTGCTCCAGCGTGCGCGCCTCCTTCGGAATGATGTACGGCTTGATGCTTTCGAGCTTCTTCACAAAGTCACCGGCATCGATGATCAGGTCGCGCTCGATCGGCAGGTGCGACAGCGCCTCGACGCGCAATCTTCCCGGATAATACTCACGCAGGAAGGTCTTGCACGAAAGCTTGGGCTTGCCGTCGACCATCATGCCGCAGCTGCCGCAGATCGCCATGCGGCAGGACCAGCGAAAGCTCAGCGTTCCATCGAGGTAATCCTTGATGTACTGCAGCCCCTGCAGCACGGACATGTCGTCGGTGAACGGAACCTTGTAGGTCTGCAGCACCGGTTCCTTTTCCTGCTCCGGGCGGTAGCGCAGGACTTCGATTTCGATTATTTTTTCGGCTTCAGCCATTGCCTGCTCCCTCGCGCTCGCGTTCGTCTGCTTCCGCCTTCTCGCCGGCGGCGCCGTATGCGCGCGTGCCCGGCTTGGACTTGGTGATTTTCACGTCGCCGTATTCGATCCGCGGCGCGCCGTCCCCGGTGTAAAAGGCGAGCGAGTGCTTGAGGAAGTTGACGTCGTCGCGTTTCTCGTATCCGTCAAGGCGCTGGTGCGAGCCTCGCGACTCCTTGCGGTTGAGCGCCGAATGCACTACTGCCTCGGCTACTTCGAGCAGATAGCCGAGTTCGATACCGAGCAGCCATTCAGTGTTGTACACCTTCGAATGGTCGTCAATTTTCAGGTGCTTGTAGCGTTCCCTGAGTTCTCGGAGTTTGTCGCAAGTGGCCTGCATGTCGGTCTGGAGACGGTAGATGCCGCAGCCGTCCTCCATACTCTTGGCCATCTCAGTGCGCAACACCGCCAATCGTTCCTTGCCGCCAGACCCGGTGACGACGCCGAGAGCGCGCGCCTGCGCGGCTTCGGCCTGCTTCTGGATCGCGCCCGGATTGCTGATCGACACCGATTTCGCAAAATTCGCCGCTTCGACGCCGGCCACCTTGCCGAACACGATCAGTTCAGTCAACGAGTTGGAGCCCAGCCGGTTGGCGCCATGGATGCCGACGCTGGAGCATTCGCCGACCGAATACAGACCCGGCAGCGACGACGCAGTGTTGCCGTCGGCCAGAATTCCGCCCATGGTGTAATGCACCGCCGGCAGCACCGGAATCGGCGTGTGCGCCGGATCGACACCAAGGAATTCCTCGGCCAGTTCGCAAATCAGCGGTAGGCGCTCGTGTAGTTTCGCCGCGCCGAGGTGGCGCAGATCCAGATTTACGACCGCACCATGCGGACCCTCAATCGTCCTGCCCTTCTTCTTCTCGTGCCAGAACGCCTGGCTCAGGCGGTCGCGCGGCCCCAGTTCCATCGCCTTATTGCGCGGCGTCGGTTCGGCCGGTCCGAGGCCGTAATCCTGCAGATAGCGATAACCATCCTTGTTAAGCATGAATCCGCCTTCGCCACGGCACGCCTCGGTGAACAAGAGGCCGGTGCCCGGCATGCAGGTCGGGTGGTATTGCATGAATTCCATGTCGCGCAGCGGCACGCCGTGACGGTAGGCGAGCGCCATGCCGTCGCCGGTGACAATGCCACCGTTGGTGTTTTCACGGAACACGCGGCCCGCGCCGCCGGTGGCGAGGATCACGGCTTTCGCCTGGATCAGCGTGAATTCGCCGGTGGCGACCTCAATCGCGAGCACGCCCTGGCAGCGGCCGTCCTCGATCATCAGGTCGGAGCAGAAGTACTCGTCGAAGCGCTTTATCGAGGGATACTTGATCGACGTCTGGAACAGCGTGTGCAGCATATGGAAGCCGGACTTGTCCGCGGCAAACCAGGTGCGCTCGATCTTCATCCCGCCAAACGCGCGCACGTTGACGTGTCCGTCCTCCTTGCGGCTCCACGGGCAGCCCCAATGCTCCATCTGCACCAGCTCCTCGTGGGCGTGGGCAACGAAGTACTCGACGACATCCTGCTCGCACAGCCAGTCGCCGCCGTGCACGGTGTCATCAAAATGAAAGGCCAGGCTATCGTCTGCCCGCGTCACCCCGGCGGCACCCCCTTCCGCGGCCACCGTGTGACTACGCATCGGATAGACTTTGGAAATCAGCGCGATTTTCAGCGTCGGATCCGCTTCGGCGACCGCGATCGCCGCCCGCAAACCGCCACCACCTGCGCCCACAATCGCAACGTCCGCTTTGAAAACTTCCACTGCTTATCTCCCTCTACGCAAAAACCACTGCGATTTTAACTCCAATTTCAGGTCAGCGTCCCGGTCCCGCGCTGAAAATTGCAATCGTCGCGCCGAGTCGCTTACCGCGTGCATCGAGTAGCGACGAGCGGCCCCTGCAAAGGTAACGCCGGCGTCACTATGCTTTGTTGATCCAAGTCAAAGGTCAAACTGAAACTTCGAACAACATATGTAGTTGGGATAGCGCTAGACGCCGCATCATCCATCAAACGCCGAACGAAGCCGAGCAGCGCTTCCGCAGGAACAACGTCGATAAGTCAAGACAGGAGATACCTATCATGTATGAAAAACCCAATGCCAATGGGAAGTCGGCAACGCCGTCGGGTATTGAACTATTGCGCAACCCGGCCCTCAATCGAGGCACCGGATTTACCGAAGCGCAGCGCGACAAATTCAATCTGCGCGGCTTTCTGCCGCCCCATGTGCACAGTCAGGAGGAGCAGGCCGTTCGCGTGCTCACCCGCCTGCGCAGGATGACCGACCCGCTCGAAAAGTTCATATCGCTCAATGCGCTGCACGACCGCAACGAGTCGCTCTTCTTTCGCGTGCTGTGCGACAACATCGACGAAATGCAGCCGCTGGTCTACACCCCAACCGTGGGCTTGGCGTGCCAGAACTTCGGTCACATCTTTCAGCGCCCGCGCGGCCTGTTCATCGGCGCCAACGACCGCGGGCGCATCGCCCAGTTGCTGCGCAACTGGCCCTATCAGGCCGGCATCATCGTCGTCACCGACGGCGAACGCATTCTCGGCCTGGGCGATCTCGGCGCCAATGGCATGGGCATACCCGTGGGCAAGCTGTCGCTCTATACCGCATGCGCCGGCGTGCACCCGCAGTTGTGCCTGCCGGTCACCCTCGACGTGGGCAGCAACAACACGGCGCTGCGCGAAGACCCGTTTTACGTCGGCCTGCGCCAGCGCCGCCTCACCGGCGCCGATTACGACAGCCTCGTCGACGAATTCATCACCGCCGCATGCGAGGTTTTTCCAGGCGTGGTGATCCAGTTCGAGGATTTCGCCAACCACAATGCGTTCCGCTTGCTGAAGAAATACCGTGACCGTATCTGCACTTTCAACGACGACATCCAGGGCACGGCGGCGGTCGCACTCGCCGGCATTCTCTCGGCGCTGCGCACTACCGGCGGCAAGCTCACCGAGCAAAAGCTGCTGTTCTTCGGCGCCGGCGAAGCCGCCACCGGTATCGCTGACCTGGTGGTATCGGCCATGGTCGCCCAAGGCCTAACCGAATCCGCCGCGCGCCAGCGCTGCTGGGCGGTGGATTCGCATGGCCTGGTGGTGAAAGGCCGCGCCGGTCTTGCCGAACACAAACTGCCCTATGCCCATGACCACCCGCCGATCGGCGAATTTCTCACAGCGATCAAGACGCTCAAGCCCACATGCATTATCGGCGTGGCGGCGGTGGGCGGCACCTTCACCCAGGAGGTGCTGGAGGAAATGGCGCGCATCAATCAGCGGCCGATCGTGTTCGCATTGTCAAACCCGACCTCCAAGGCCGAGTGCAGCGCGGAGGAGGCGTACCGCTGGAGCAAAGGGCGGGCGCTGTTCGCTTGCGGCAGCCCGTTCGACCCGGTGAAATACGAGGGCAAGACCTACGTGCCGCGGCAGGGCAACAACTCCTATATCTTTCCTGGCGTGGGCCTGGGCGCGATTGCCAGCCGCGCGCGGCGCATCACTGACGAGATGTTCATGGTCGCGGCGCACACCCTCGCGCATCTGGTCACCGAATCTGATCTCGCGCAGGGCAGTTTGTACCCTGCACTGCCGCGAATCCGCGAGGTGTCGGCGCACATCGCCGCAGCCGTCGCAGAAACCGCGTACAAGAATGGGCTCGCCGGCAAACCCAGGCCCGACGACGTGCTGGCCGACGTACGCTCGCAGATGTTCGATCCGCACTACTAAATTCCGCAACCGCGCGTTGCGCTCTCGCTCTGCGCGAGCGCGGCGCGCCGGCGTTTGATCTACGTCAAGGCATAGAGCACCACTCGGGCTATGCTCTTGCCAACCTTTTTCATAGCCGCAAGGCTCGCCCATGTATACGATCGTCCGCCGCGAAGTATTTTCCGACACGACCTTTCTCTGGGAAGTAATGGTCCCCGACGTGGCGAAATCCGCGGAACCGGGCCATTTTGTCATGGTGCGCCTGCACGAAGGCAGCGAGCGCATTCCGCTGACGGTGGCCGATTTCGATCGCGACAAGGGCACGATCACCATGGTGATCCAGTCGCTCGGCAAGACCACGTTGGAGATGCGGGATCACTACAAAGAGGGCGACAGCTTCACCGATTTTGTCGGACCGCTGGGGCTTCCGCAGCACGTGAGCCGGGTCGGACACGTGGTGCTGGTCGGCGGCGGTCTCGGCGTGGCGCCCGTCTATCCGCAGCTGCGCGCATTCAAAGCGGCCGGCAACCGCACCACGGGCATCATCGGTTTTCGCAACAAGGACCTCGTCTTCTGGGAGGATCGTTTCAACGAGCACTGCGACAAGCTGATCGTGTGCACCGACGACGGCAGCTATGGCACGCCTGGCTTCGTCACCGCGGCGCTGAAGGATGTGCTCGAGCGCGACAAACCGGATCTGGTCATCGCCATCGGCCCGCTGCCGATGATGAACGCCTGCGTCGAGACGACGCGGCCCTTTGGCGTCAAGACCATGGTGTCGCTCAATGCCATCATGGTCGACGGCACCGGCATGTGCGGCTCCTGCCGGGTCAGTGTCGGCGGCGAGGTGAAATTCGCCTGCGTCGACGGACCGGACTTCGATGGCCATCAGGTCGATTTCAAGGAACTGGTCCTGCGCCAGCGGCGCTTCAAGGGGCAGGAATCCAAGGCGAGCGAGGACTACGCCCATATCTGCAACGTGGAGAAGGTGCTGTTCGAGCAGAACAAGCGCAACTACAAGAAGTACAAGGACCTCTCGCCGCACGCCGTGAAGATGCCGGAGCGCGACGCGCTCGAACGCTCGCGCAACTTCAAGGAGGTGAACCTCGGCTACAGCATGCACGATGCGCTGGAGGAGGCGGAGCGCTGCATCATGTGCACCAAGCCCGACTGCATCGCCGGCTGCCCGGTGTCGATCGACATCCCGCGCTTCATCCGCCACCTGCTGGTGCGCGACATGGACGGCGCGCTCGCAGTCATCAACGAATCCAACCTGTTCCCTTCGGTATGCGGCCGCGTCTGCCCGCAGGAATCGCAATGCGAGGCCCAGTGCGTCGTCGGCAGAAACAAGAAAACCGCGATGGAGCCGGTGGCGATCGGCCGGCTCGAGCGCTTCATCGGCGACAACGCACGGGCGCCAAAGGCCGTACCGCCGCGCTTCGAGCACAAGCTCGGCCGGGTCGCAGTGGTGGGCTCCGGGCCCTCGGGCCTCGCTGTCGCCGCCGACCTGGTGCGCTACGGCTGCGACATTACCGTGTTCGAGGCGCTGCATGTGGTCGGCGGTGTGCTCCAGTACGGCATCCCGCCCTTCCGCCTGCCGCGCGACATCATCAGCCGCGAGGTCGACAATCTGAAGAGCATGGGCGTCCGGTTCGAGACCAACAAGGTGATCGGCAAGACCTTCTCCATCGCGCAGCTCATGGGCGACATGCGCTACGACGCGGTGTTCGTCGGCGCGGGCGCCGGCGCGCCGTCCTTTCTCGGTATCCCGGGCGAGTTTGCCGGCCAGGTCTATTCGGCCAACGAATTCCTGACCCGCGTCAATCTGATGGGCGGGGACAAGTTTCCCTATCTGGACACGCCGATCACCCTTGGCCAAAGCGTGGTCGTGATCGGCGCCGGCAACACCGCCATGGACTGCCTGCGCGTGGCGAAACGCCTGGGCGCGCCGACCGTGCGCTGCGTCTATCGCCGTTCGGAGGCCGAGGCCCCGGCCCGGATCGAGGAGATCCGCCATGCCAAGGAAGAAGGCATAGAGTTCTTTTTCCTGCACACGCCGGTCGAGATCCTCACCGACGACGACGGCGGCGTGCGCGGGATGAGGGTGCAGAAGATGATGCTGGGCGAACCCGACGAGAAGGGCCGGCGCAAGCCCGTGCCCCTGGAAGAATTCGTCGAGCTTGAATGCGACACCGCAATCTATGCGCTCGGCACCAAGGCCAATCCGATCGTCACGCAATCGACGCAGGGTCTGGGCCTGAACAAATGGGGCTACATCGTCGCCGACCCGCAGACGCAGGCGACCACGCTGCCCGGAGTGTTTGCGGGCGGCGACATCGTCACCGGGGCGGCAACCGTCATCCTTGCCATGGGTGCAGGCCGCCGTGCGGCCAGGTCCATTGGCGCCTATCTGCAGGGCGGCAAGCAGAAGTGGCCCGTTACCCAGGAAGACGCCGATGCATTCGTGCCGCCGGTCGCCCTCGGCGGGCCCGCGACGACCGCTGCTGCCCCGGCCACCAACCAGAGCGAGAGCCAGCCATGATCACCTGCCCGAGGTGTCACCGCCCGATCGAAGGCGACGAAGCCTACATCTGCTGCGCCAACCTCGAACTCCGCTGGAGGTGCAGCGCCTGCGGCAAGGTGAGCGAGGGCTTCGCCTTCCCGTATGGCATGTGCCCGCATTGCAAGGGCAAACTCGAGCTCCTCGAGCGCGGGCCGATCGACGACGCCAAAGCTCTCGACGCCGTTCGCGCTGCGTTCGAGATCGAACTCGGCGGCCACGCGTTTTACCAGCGTGCGTCGCGAGAGTCGAAAGACCCGGTACTGCGCGAGCTTTTCGGCCGCTTCGCCGCGATGGAGCAGGAGCACATGGAAACCCTGTCCAAGCGCTACCACGCGGATCTGCCGAAACCGGCCGAGGACTTCCAGATCGATCGCGCCGCCATTTTCGCCGGCGTGGAGCGCAAGCCCGAGGATCCGGCCAACCTGTTTCGCATCGCCATTGCGTTGGAGGAGCGGGCGGTGAAGTTCTTCAGCGAACAGGGCGCGCGCGCGCCCGAGGGCTCGGTCGAGCGGGATCTGTACAAGGAACTCGCCGCCGAGGAGCGCGAGCACGTGGCGCTGCTGACGACCGAATACGAGCGCTGGAAAACCGGCAAGGCCGGGCTGCTGTAGCGGCAAACGCCGTAACCCCGGAATAACGATGGAAAGGAAATCATGAGCAAACGCCTGGTCGTCCTCGAGGGTAACGAGGCCGCCGCACGCATCGCCCACCTGACCAACGAGGTGATTGCGATCTACCCGATCACGCCGTCATCGGGCATGGGCGAATTCGCCGATGCGTGGTCGGCTGCCGGCCAGAAGAACCTGTGGGGCGTGGTGCCGGAAGTGATCGAGATGCAGAGCGAAGCCGGCGCCGCGGGCGCGGTGCACGGCGCGCTGCAGGCCGGCGCGCTCACGACCACTTTCACTGCGTCGCAGGGCCTGCTGTTGATGCTGCCCAACATGTTCAAGATCGCGGGCGAGCTTACGCCTGCGGTATTCCACATCGCGGCGCGCACCCTGGCCACGCACGCACTGTCCATCTTCGGCGATCACAGCGACGTGATGGCCGCCAGAACGACGGGCTGGGCCATGCTCGCCTCCGCCAGCGTGCAGGAAGCGCAGGATATGGCCATGATCGCGCAGATGGCGACGCTGCGTTCGCGCCTGCCGTTCATGCATTTTTTCGACGGCTTCCGCACCAGCCACGAAGTCAATAAACTCTCGCTCCTGCTCGAGGAAGAGGTGCGCGAACTGATCGACGAGGAACTGGTCAGCGCGCATCGCGCGCGTGCGCTCAATCCGGAAAAGCCCGTTCTACGCGGCTCCTCGCAGAATCCGGACGTTTTTTTCCAGGCGCGCGAAGCGTGCAATCCGTTCTATCTGGCGGTACCGGGCATCGTGCAGCAGAGCATGGACCGGTTCGCCAAGCTCACCCGTCGCCAATACAGGCTGTTCGATTACCAGGGGGCTGCCGATGCCGAGCGGGTGCTGGTGCAGATGGGTTCCGGCGTAGGCGCTTCGGGCGAAGCGGTCCGCGCCCTCGCCGCCCGCGGCGAGAAGGTGGGCCTCCTGACGGTGCGGCTCTACCGGCCATTCGATACCCAGACTTTCGCGGCCGCGCTGCCGCGCAGCGTGCGCTCGATCGCGGTTCTCGACCGCACGAAGGAGCCGGGCGCAGTCGGCGAGCCGATGTACCAGGACGTCGTCACCGCCCTGGTCGAAGCCTGGCCGCGGGACCTCGCCATGCCCAAAGTCATCGGCGGCCGCTACGGCCTGTCGTCGAAGGAGTACACGCCGGCCATGGCCAAGGCCGCCCTGGACGAATTGACGAAAACGCAAGCCAAGCGCCATTTCACCGTCGGTATCAACGACGATGTCACGCGCTTGTCCCTCGCCGTGGACCAGGATTTCGATACCGAGGCCGACGACGTCACCTGCGCCGTATTCTATGGTCTCGGCGCCGACGGCACGGTGGGCGCAACCAAGAATTCGGTGAAGATCATCGGCGAGAACACGCCGCTGCATGCGCAGGGCTATTTCGTCTACGACAGCAAGAAATCCGGCGCGATCACCATATCGCACCTGCGTTTCGGACCCAGGCCGATCGAATCCACCTACCTGATCCGCCAGGCCGATTTCGTCGCCTGCCACCAGTTCGAATTCATGTCGAAGCTCGACGTGCTGTCGGTGGCACGCCCGGGCGCAACCTTCCTGCTGAACAGTCCCTACGGGCCAGATGAAGTCTGGGACAAGCTTCCGCTCGAGACGCAAGAGCAGATCGTGGCGAAGAAGCTGAAGATGTACGTGGTGGACGCGCTGGCGGTGGCCAAGGAAGCGGGCCTCGCGGGCCGCATCAATACGGTCACGCAAGCCTGTTTTTTCGCAATTTCCGGCATCCTGCCGCGCGACGAAGCGATCGAGAAGATCAAGTCCTCGATCCGCAAGACCTACGGCAAACGCGGCGAAACCGTGTTGCGACGCAACTTTGCCGCAGTCGACCAGTCGCTTGCCGCGCTGCGCGAAGTGCGCGTGCCCGGGCGCGCCGACTCCGCGCTACGCCGCCGGCCGGTGGTGCCGCGCGTGGCTCCCGATTTCGTCCAGCGTGTCACTGCGATGATGCTCGACGGCAAGGGCGACCTGCTGCCGGTTTCGGCCATGCCGATCGACGGCACCTTCCCCACCGCAACCTCGCAGTGGGAAAAGCACAGCGTCGCGCACGAGATTCCGATCTGGGACGAGAAGATCTGCACGCAGTGCGCGCTGTGTCCGCTGATGTGCCCGCACGCGGCCATCCGCATGAACGTCTATTCGCCCGAACAATTGAAAGGCGCGCCGGCGGGCTTCAAGAGCGTGCCCTGGAGGGCGAAGGAAGGCGCCGCGTACCAAGGCTGGGCTTACACGCTGCAAGTGGCGCCCGACGACTGCACCGGCTGCGGCATTTGCGTGGACATCTGTCCGTCGCGCAGCAAGGAGATGGTCAAACACAAGGCCATCAACATGGAGCCCAAGCTCGACCACCTCGAGTTCGAGCGGCGCAACTACGAATTCTTCCTCGGATTGCCCGAAACGCGGCCGTCGTGGGACACGATCGATCTGCTCAAGGGTTCGCAGCTGCGCACGCCGCTGTTCGAATACTCCGGCGCCTGCGCCGGCTGCGGCGAAACACCGTATGTAAAATTGCTGTCGCAGCTCTATGGCGATCATCTGCTGGTGGCCAACGCCACCGGCTGCTCGTCGATCTATGGCGGCAACCTCCCCTCGACACCCTGGGCGCAGAACAGCGCCGGCCAGGGACCCGCCTGGGCCAACAGCCTGTTCGAGGACAACGCCGAGTTCGGGCTGGGCATGCGCCTTGCCCTGGATTCGCAACGCGATCTGGCGCAGTCGCTGGTGCGCGCATTGAACGGCGAGATCGGCGACAGTCTGGCGGACGCCCTGCTGCAAGCGCCGCAGGAATCCGACGAGCAGATTCGCAAGCAGCGCGAGCGCGTAATCGAACTCAAGTCCATCCTGTCCCAGATCGAAACGCCGCGAGCGCGACAACTGCTGGCGGTCGCCGACAGCCTGATCACGCGCAGCGTCTGGATCGTCGGCGGCGATGGCTGGGCCTACGACATCGGTTACGGCGGCCTCGACCACGTGCTCGCGTCAGGGCGCAATGTCAACATCCTGGTGCTCGACACCGAGGTGTACAGCAACACCGGCGGACAGGCGTCGAAGTCCACGCAGCGCGGCGCGGTGGCGAAGTTCGCCGCGGCCGGCAAGTCTTCGGGCAAGAAGGATCTGGGCATGATCGCCATGGCCTACGGCAATGTCTACGTCGCCCAGGTGGCGATGGGCGCGAACCCGATGCAAACGGTGCGCACTTTCCAGGAAGCGGCATCCTGGCCGGGACCGTCTCTGATCATCGCCTACAGCCAGTGCATCGCGCACGGCATCGACATGGCCACCGGCATGAGCCACCAGCGCGATGCGGTCAAGAGCGGCTACCTTACGCTGTATCACTACGACCCGCGCCTGGGGATGGGCGGCGCCAGCCAGCCGCTGAAACTCGATTCGCGCAAGCCGACGCTGCCGATCGAGAGTTTCACCATGAAGGAAGGTCGTTACGCGATGCTGGCGCAGGCCGATCCGGTGCGGGCGAAACAGCTGGCCAAGAGCGCGCAAACCGACGCCGACGCCCGCTGGCTGCTGTATGAGCAGATCGCAGGCGTGCAGCGCAAGGTATCCGAAGACAATGCCCACGACGACAGCGGCGACCCGGTGCCCGTTGCGTCCGCGCCGGGTTCCAAAGAGGAGCAATCATGAGCGCCGATCTGCGCAGCCGCTATCTGGGCCTCGAGCTCAGGAACCCCATCGTCGCCGCCGCCTCGCCCATGACCAATTCGATCGACAAGCTCAAGCGGCTGGAGGACGCCGGCGTCGCGGCCGTGGTGCTGCCGTCGCTGTTCGAGGAGCAGATCGAGCATGAGGAGATGGCTACTCAAAATCTGATGCTGTCAGGAACAGAGCTGTCGGCGGAGGCGCGCGGCTTTTTTCCAGAAATGCAAGACTACAACACCGGTCCAGACCGTTATCTGAAGCTGATCGGCGAGGCGAAGAAAGCTCTCTCGGTACCGGTAATACCCAGCCTGAACGGCTACACGCCAGGTGGCTGGACGCAGATCGCCAAGCAGTTCGAGCAAGCCGGCGCCGACGCGATCGAGCTCAACATCTACTTTCTTGCCACCGATCCCGAAGACACCAGCGCCGGCGTGGAGAAACGCTACGTCGACCTGGTGGCATCGGTAAGCAGCATGGTTTCGATACCGGTGGCGGTGAAGGTCTCGCCGTATTTCAGCGCCATGGCCAATATGGCGGCGCGGCTCATGCGCGCCGGCGCTTCGGGTCTGGTGCTGTTCAACCGCTTCGTGCAGCCCGACATCGTTCTCGATGAACTCGAAGTGGCGCCACATCTCGTGCTGTCCACGTCGGAGGAGCTGCGCCTGGCGCTGCGCTGGATCGCCATCCTGCGAGGCCGCATCAAGACGAGCCTGGCGGCCACTGGCGGTGCACACACGCCTGACGACGTGCTGAAGCTGCTGCTGGCCGGTGCCGACTGCGTCATGATCGCCAGCAGCCTGCTGCGCAGAGGGCCGAACCATGTTACGGCTCTGGTGAACGGCGTCGAAAAATGGATGAACGAGCGCGATTACACCTCGGTCGAGCAGATGAAGGGCTCGCTCAGCCAGCGCGCATGTCCCGATCCCGCCGCGTTCGAGCGCACCAATTACATGAAGGCGTTGACGTCGTATACCAGCGACTCGGTCTAGTCGACGAATGGTCTGGCCGCGGACGCTGTGACGCCGGCTTGGAAATGTGCCCCAAATTCGTCACCGGCAGGTCTCTGCGGACCCTTGATCTATTGATTTGCCGGGAGAAATTTGGTAGGCGCGATTGGACTCGAACCAACGACCCCCACCATGTCAAGGTGATGCTCTAACCAGCTGAGCTACGCGCCTAAATTGAACGCGCATTTTAGCCCAAAGCGGCAACTGGCACAAACCGCGCCGTGCATCTTGGCGGTCGGCCCGGTGCGGGATCCGGAAGGCTAGCCGCCCCAAGCCCTCGATTTCGAATCGTACTGATAGGGTTTGGACTTGAACAACACTTCCTGACAGGTGAGCGTGTATTCCGCCCCGGCCGCCTTGTACGCGTAGGGCTGGCCGTTGGGACACTTCGCCAGCGCCGGGAGGTACTTGGGCACCATTTTATCCAGCGCGTCGGGGAGGCTGCCGCTTTCGCGCTTGTGGGCCGACAGCGCGCCGACGATGGCGCCGCCGCGTCCTTCCACCATGCTCGCGTTCTGCTGCCCGCCGGTATAGAAATCCAGAGCGACATAAGCGCAAACGAGTATCACAACGAGTACCACCATCGATATGACACGCGCCGAACCGGCCGCGGATTTGAATGGTTTCAACTCTCGCATCATCGCCTCCCGTTGGTTTTGGAACCCGCCCTTTTTGCTAGCTTAGCAAATACCCAGCATTTCCGCAGCATGTTTGCGCGTGGTCGCCGTGATCTCCGTACCGCCGAGCATGCGCGCCACCTCCTCGATGCGCGCTTTCTGATCGAGCACGGAGACCATCGTCTTCACCCTGCCCTCTACGCCGAATTTGCTCACCGACCACTGCTGGTCGGCCTGGGCAGCCACCTGGGGCAGGTGCGTGACGCACAACACCTGGCGTTCGCGCCCCAGGGTCTTGAGCTGGCGGCCGACGATCTCGGCCACGCCGCCGCCGATGCCGGCGTCCACCTCGTCGAAAATCAATGTCGCAACCAGCGCCGCCTTGCTGGTGATCACCTGGACGGCAAGGCTGATGCGCGACAGTTCACCGCCGGAGGCCACCCTGGCGAGCGCGCGCGTCTCAACCCCCGGATTGGCCGCAACCAGGAACTCCACCCGTTCGGCGCCGTGCACGCTGCCTTCGATTGGAGATGGATCGAGGGCCACTTCGAACTTGCCCCCCGCCATGGCGAGCCCTTGCATCGCCTGCGTGACCTCCTTGCCGAGCTTGGCGGCAGCCTTTTTCCTGCCCGCGCTGAGCCTGGCCGCCAGGTCGAAGTAGCTGGTGCGCGCCTGCTGCTCCTGCTTTACCAGGGCCTCCAGGTTGGATGCAATCTCGAGTTCAGCCAGACGTGTTTGCAGTCCGCGCAAATGTTCGGGTAATTCCTTCGGCGCCAGGCGGAACTTGCGTGCGCTGCCGTGGATCGCCTCCATGCGCGCCTCCACCGCGGCGAGCCGCTGCGGATCCAGCTCGACGCGATCCGCGTAATGACGCAGCGCGTAGACCGCCTCCCGCACCTGCGTCTCGCCCGAGCGGATGAGTTCAAGTGCCTCGCGCAGGCGCGCGTCGTAGCCGAGCAGCGCCTCCAGCCGCGCGCCCGCGCTCGAGAGCCGCGGCAGGCAGGCGGCATCGGCTTCAGACAGGGTTTCGAGCAGCGCCTGCACGCCCTCGATCAGGCCGGCCGCATGCGCCAGACGGCTGTGTTCGGCCTGCACCGCGTCCCATTCGTCCGGCTGCAGTGCCAGCTGCTCAAGTTCATGCGCTTGCCATTGCAGCTGCTCGCGCTCGGCGTTGCGCTGCGCTGCATGGGTCTCGTATTCGGTCCGCGCCTGCGCCAGCTTCTGCCATTGCCGGTAGGCCGCAGCCAGCTGCGCCGCGAGAGCCGCGAGTCCCGCGTGGGCGTCCAGCAATGTGCGCTGGGCGTCGGGCTTGAGCAGCGACTGGTGCGCATGCTGGCCGTGGATGTCGACCAGCCATTCGCCTGCCTCGCGCAACTGGCTCTGCGTTGCCGGTCGGCCATTGATGAAAGCGCGCGAGCGCCCGTTCTTGTCGACCACCCGGCGCAGCAGCACCAGGCCGGGGTCACCGTCGAGCTCGGCCGCATGCAGCCATTGGGCGAGTTCGGGCAAGGGCTGAATATCGAACTCGGCGCTGATGTCCGCGCGCTCGCAACCGGCGCGCACCACGGCCGCGTCGCCGCGCTCGCCCAGGGTCAGCGCCAGGGCATCGACAAGGATGGACTTGCCGGCGCCGGTCTCGCCGGTGAGTACAGTGAAGCCGGAGCGGAAATCGAGTTCGAGCGAATCGACGATGACGAAATCGCGGATGCTGAGCGTCCGCAGCATGTCTACATTTCGCTCCAGTGCAGCTTCTCGCGCAGCATGGCGTAGTAGCTGTAGCCAGGCGGATGGACGAAGCGGATGGAGTGCGCAGCGCGGCGCACGATCACCTTGTCGTCGGCTACAAGCTCCGAGTGCGGCTGGCCGTCGAAATGCAGGCGCGCGCCGATGGCGCGCTGCTTGATGGTGATCTCGATCACGCAGCGGTCGCTCACGGTAATCGGGCGATTGGAGAGCGTATGCGGACACACCGGTACCAGAACGAAACCGGGCAAATTGGGCTGCAGGATCGGACCGTTCGATGAAAGCGCGTATGCCGTCGAGCCGGTCGGGGTTGCCACGATGATGCCGTCGGAGCGCAGATCGTAGACGAACTGGCCGTCGATATGCACCAGGAACTCGATCATGCGGCCGGTGCCGCCTTTATTGACGACGATGTCATTGAGCGCCTGGGTGCTGAAAATTTCCTTTTCCCCGCGCAGCACCCGGGCCTCGAGCATGGTGCGTTCCCGCATGGTGTACTGGCCGGACAGCAGCAGCTCGATGGTTTCGCGCATTTTTGAGAACGCGATGTCGGTCATGAACCCCAGGCGCCCCTGATTGACCCCGACCAGGGGCACCCCGTGGACGGCCAGGTGACGCGCGGCTGAGAGCATGCTGCCGTCGCCACCGAGCACCACGGCGAGGTCGGCTTCTGCGCCGATGGCGGCGTAATCGCCGGCGGCAAAACCGTTCCTGCCGATATTGGCGGCGGTCTCCTTCTCGATCAGCACCTTGCAGCCGCGCTGCTGCAGCAGTCCGGCCAATCCGAGCAGCGACTCGGCGATTTCGGCGGTGTTGTAGCGGCCGATCACGGCAACGGTTTTGAAGGCGGGAGGCATCGCGTTGAAATTAGACCACATCGTCCCCACCTCGTGTTGATGAAGACACCGAATTTTTGGCGTCACGTGGGCGAAGAGCTAGCTGAAATGACAAGGATCTTGTTTGATGGCGAGGGCGCTTGCGCGGGGGATCTACGCCCGGACGGAAGTCCCCTCGGGGGACAAGGGGGGTGCACCCCCCTTGTTCGTAAGACAGCGCTTTCTCCCCTGCCGGAGGCACTTTGCGTGCTTCCAGTTTGCATGACTTAGGTAGAATAGGGCCATGCTCGACCGCCGCGCCCAGATCCTGCTCAAGACCCTGGTGGAACGCTACATCGCCGAAGGACAGCCGGTGGGCTCGCGCGCGCTATCGCGCTATTCGGGCCTGGACCTGTCGCCCGCGACCATCCGCAACATCATGTCGGATCTGGAGGAACTGGGCTTCATCTCCAGCCCGCATACCTCGGCCGGGCGCATACCCACGCCGCGCGGCTACCGCATCTTCGTCGACACCCTGCTCATCGTCAAACCGCTGGAGCGGGTCGAAATGAGCCAGATCGAAGGCAATCTGCATCCGGACAACCCGCAGCGCCTGATCAGCTCGGCATCGCAGCTGCTGTCGCAGCTTTCCCATTTTGCCGGAGTCGTGGCCTCGCCACGGCGCAAGAACGCGGCCTTCCGCCATATCGAGTTTCTCGCCCTTTCGGAGAAGCGCATCCTGCTCATCATCGTCACCCCGGACGGCAATGTGCAGAACCGGATCCTGTTTACCGAAAAGACCTATGCGCCGGCGCAGCTCACCATGGCGGCAAACTTCCTCAATCAGAATTACGCCGGGCTCACCTTCGACGATATCCGGGCGCGGGTGCAGCAGGAGCTGAAGCAGCTGCACCAGGACATGACCTCGCTGATGACCGCCGCACTCGAAGCCGGCGATCAGGCCCTGAACGAAAACAGCGACAACTACGTCATCTCGGGCGAGAAGAACCTGCTCGACTCGACCGATCTCGCCTCCAATATGGTGCGGCTGCGGGAGCTGTTCGATCTATTCGACAGAAAAACCATGTTCGTGCAAATCCTCGACATGAGCACGCGCGCCCAAGGCGTGCAGATCTTCATCGGCGGCGAATCCGGCGCCTCATTGCTGGACGAGTGCAGCGTGGTAACGGCCCCCTACACGGTGGACGGGCAGGTGGTCGGGACGGTCGGCGTGATCGGTCCGACGCGCATGGCCTACGAACGCGTTATCCCCATCGTCGACGTTACCGCAAAGCTGCTCTCGAGCGCGCTTTCCGGCAACTGAGCGACCAGCGGCGCCTGCCCATGCCATTCCTCGCCGAACCGGCGTATTCCCACGGCACGCCCGCGCGCACCGCAATCCTGCTCGTCAATCTCGGCACGCCCGACGCGCCGACCCGCGGCGCGGTGCGCCGCTACTTGAAGGAATTCCTGTCGGATCCGCGCGTGGTCGAAATACCGAGGCCCCTGTGGTGGCTGATCCTGAATGGCGTCATCCTCAATTTCCGGCCCGCCAAATCAGCGGCGAAATATGCGCAGATCTGGGACAAGGACGGCTCGCCGCTCAAGCTGCATACAGAGCGCCAGACAAAGCTCCTGCGCGGCTATTTGGGCGAGCATGGGCAGGCCGCCCTGGTCGTGGACTACGCCATGCGCTATGGCAATCCTTCGATTGCCTCGGCACTAGCCCGCTTGAAGGATGCGCATTGCGAGCGCATTCTCGTGCTGCCGCTCTACCCGCAATACGCCGCAAGCACCACGGCAACCGCGTTTGACGCAATAGCCGATTTTTTCAGGCAGACGCGCAATATCCCGGAGTTGCGCCTGATCAAACATTTTCACGACCACCCGGCCTACATAGCGGCACTGGCCGGGGGCGTGCGCAAGCACTGGGCGCAGCATGGCAAGCCGGACCGGCTGCTGATGAGTTTTCACGGGCTGCCGCGCTATACGCTGGATCGTGGCGATCCTTACCATTGCGAATGCCAAATGACCGCGCGCCTGCTGGCCGGGGCGCTGGCACTCGCGCCCGACCAGTACCAGCTCAGCTTCCAGTCGCGCTTCGGACGCGCCGAATGGCTGCAGCCCTATACCGCGGCCACGCTGGCGCAATGGGGCAGTCAGGGCCTGCGCCGCGTCGATGTCGTCTGCCCCGGCTTCGTTGCCGACTGCCTGGAGACGCTGGAGGAAATCGGCATCGAGGGCAAAGCCGAATTCCTCAATGCCGGCGGCAAGGAATTCCACGCGGTCGCCTGCCTCAATGAAAGCGACGCCTGGATCCAGGCGCTGGCGCAAATCGCGCTGGAGCAGTTGCAGGGCTGGGATCGCGCCGGCGCAAGTCCGGACGAGCCGGAACGATCGCGCAGGCGCGCGCTCGCCTTGGGCGCTCCGCGCTAGGACCGAAGGTGCGGCCGGTGCGCCGGAGGCCGCGGCGCGCGGTCGACGAAGATTTCCGGGTGCCGGATTTTCCGCGCACCCCTTGAAATGCGCATGCTAGCCCCCATCTGTCGAAAGGTCATTAAAAGACCAGAGATCAACAATGGCAGATCAAGAACCTAGCTACTCTCCAACTGCGCCCGACCCGAACGCGATCGCGACCGATGCCGCCACCGGAGCGAGCGCGGAAGCAGTGCCCAGTCTGGAAGAGCAATTGCGCCGCGCCGAGCAACAGGCCCAGGAGCATCTGGAGTCCTGGCTTCGCGCCAAAGCCGAGACCGAAAACCTGCGCAAGCGCGCCCAGGCCGACATCGCCAGCGCGCACAAATACGCCGTGGAAAACCTGGCCGAATCGCTATTGCCGGTGCGCGACAGTCTGGAGGCCGCGCTGGCCATCGAAAATGCCACGCTGGAGAGCCTGAAAAGCGGGGTCGAACTGACTTTGAGGCAGCTCAATGCGGTGTTCGAAAAGTCGAACCTCAGGGAAATCAATCCGGTCGACGAGAAATTCGACCCGCACCGGCACCAGGCCATGACCGTGGTGGCGCACCCGGGCGAGCCCAACCAGGTGGTGAGCGTGATGCAGAAGGGCTACCTGCTGCACGAGCGCGTCATCCGCCCGGCCCTGGTGACGGTTTCAAAGGCAAAAGACGCTTGAAGCCAGTGGATTCAACCCCACATTCCTTACAAGCTCATTTAACTCATCGAGGAACAGATTATGGCTAAGATCATCGGCATCGACCTGGGAACGACAAACTCCTGCGTCGCCATCATCGAGGGCGGCCAGACCAAGATCATCGAAAACTCCGAGGGCGCACGCACCACGCCGTCGATCGTCGCCTATCAGGAAGACGGCGAGGTCCTGTGCGGCGCCTCGGCCAAGCGCCAAGCCGTCACCAATGCCAAGAATACCCTGTACGCGGTGAAGCGCCTGATCGGCCGGCGCTTCGAGGAAAAAGAGGTGCAGAAAGACCTCGACCTCATGCCCTACAAGATAGTCAAGCATGACAATGGCGATGCCTGGGTCGAAGTGCGCGGCAAAAAAATCGCCCCGCAGGAAGTTTCCGCCCAGGTGCTGGTGAAGATGAAAAAGACCGCCGAGGACTATCTCGGCGAACCGGTGACCGAAGCGGTGATCACCGTTCCGGCCTACTTCAACGACAGCCAGCGCCAGGCCACCAAGGACGCGGGCCGGATCGCCGGTCTGGAAGTGAAGCGCATCATCAACGAGCCGACCGCGGCCGCGCTCGCTTTCGGCGTGGACAAGCAGGGCGGAGACCGCAAGATCGCGGTATATGACCTGGGCGGCGGCACCTTCGACATCTCCATCATCGAAATCGCCGATGTCGAGGGCGAGAAACAGTTCGAGGTGCTCTCCACCAACGGCGACACCTTCCTCGGCGGCGAGGATTTCGACCAGCGCATCATGGATTACCTGTGCGACGAGTTCAAGCGCGACCAAGGCATAGACCTGAGGAAGGACGTGCTCGCGCTGCAGCGCCTGAAAGAAGCCGCGGAGAAAGGCAAGATCGAACTCTCATCCTCGGCGCAGACCGAAATCAACCTGGCCTATATCACGGCCGATGCGAATGGACCCAAGCATCTGTCGATCAAGCTCACACGGGCCAAGCTGGAGAGCCTGGTCGATGAACTGATCGAGAAGACCGTGGCACCGTGCCTGACCGCGATCAAGGATTCCGGCCTCAAGGTGTCCGACATCAGCGACGTGATCCTGGTGGGCGGCATGACGCGCATGCCCAAGGTGCAGGACAAGGTCAAGGAGATCTTCGGCAGGGAACCGCGCAAGGACGTGAACCCGGACGAGGCCGTGGCGGCGGGTGCGGCCATCCAGGCGTCGGTGCTCTCGGGCGATCGGAAGGACGTGCTCTTGCTCGACGTCACGCCGCTGTCGCTGGGCATCGAGACGCTCGGCGGCGTGATGACCAAACTCATCCAGAAGAACACCACCATCCCGACCAAGGCGCAACAGGTATTCTCCACTGCCGACGACAACCAGACGGCGGTGACCATTCACGTGCTGCAGGGCGAACGCGACGTCGCCTCCGGCAACAAGAGCCTGGGACAGTTCAACCTTGCAGACATCCCGCCGGCGCCGCGCGGTCTGCCGCAAATCGAGGTCGCCTTCGACATCGACGCCAACGGCATCCTGCACGTGTCGGCGAAAGACAAGGCGACAGGCAAGGAGAACAAGATCAAGATCCAGGCCTCGAGCGGTTTGAACGAGGACGAAATCCAGAAAATGGTCAAGGATGCCGAGGCCCACGCCGAAGACGACCGGAAGGTGCTGGAACTGGTGAACGCGCGCAATCAGTGCGAGGCGCTGGTGCACTCGGTCAAGAAATCGCTTACCGAGTACGGCGACAAGCTGGAAGCGGGCGAGAAAGAAAAAATCGAGACGGCGATCAAGGAAGCCGAAGCCGCGCTCAAGTCCGAGGACAAGGCGGCGATCGACGCCAGGTCGCAGGCCCTCGCGCAGGCGGCGCAGAAGCTGGGCGAGAAAATGTACGCCGATGCCCAGGCTGCAAGCGAGAAAGCAGCGCCCGGGGCAAAGAGCGAGGCCAAAGCCGACGAAGGCGAAGTGGTCGATGCCGAGTACACCGAGGTGAAGGACGGCAAGAAATAAACCTTGAGAAGCAAGCTGGCGAGGGGCGAGGAGTGATAACCTCGCCCCTTTTGCCGTTACCTCCTTACTCCTCCTAAGCCCTCACTCCTCATAGAATTTATGCCAAAGCGCGACTACTACGAAATACTGGGCGTGAATCGCGACGCGGAAGACGACGCGATCAAGAAAGCCTACCGCAAGCTCGCGATGAAGCACCATCCGGACCGCAATCCGGAGGACAAGGGCAAAGGTGCAGAGGAGAAATTCAAGGAGGCAAAGGAAGCCTACGAGGTGCTCTCCGATGCGGACAAGCGCGCTGCCTACGACCGTTACGGCCATGCGGGCGTCGACCCGTCCGCGGCGGCCGGCGCCCACGGCGCCGGGTTTTCCAACTTCGCCGACGCCTTCGGGGATATATTCGGCGACATCTTCGGCCAGGCGCGTGGCGGCAGGTCGAACGTCTACCGCGGCGCCGATCTGCGCTATAACCTCGAGATCTCGCTGGAGGCCGCGGCGCATGGCACCGAAACCAAGATCCGCATTCCCACCATGGATGAATGCGCGAGCTGCCACGGCTCCGGGGCAAAGCCGGGCACACAACCCAGGACCTGCCCGACCTGCAACGGCCAGGGCCAGGTGCGCATGCAGCAGGGATTCTTCTCCATCCAACAGGCCTGCCCCAAATGTCACGGCACCGGCAAGGTCATATCCGACCCCTGCACCGCTTGTCAGGGCGCCGGACGCGTCAAACAGCACAAGACGCTGTCGGTCAAAATCCCGGAGGGCGTGGACGAGGGCGACCGCATCCGCTTGAGCGGCGAGGGAGAGGCCGGTGTCAACGGCGGCCCCCCCGGAGATCTGTACGTCCAGCTGCACCTGAAACCGCATGCGGTATTCCAGCGCGATCACGACGATCTGCACTGCGAAATGCCGATCAGTTTCACCGTCGCGGCACTGGGCGGCGAGATCGAAATCCCGACGCTCTCCGGCTCGGCCAGGATCAAGATCCCGACCGAGACCCAGAGCGGCAAAATCTTTCGCCTCCGCGGCAAGGGCATCAAGGGGGTGCGCAGCCATGCGCACGGCGACCTGCTGTGCCATGTGGTCGTCGAGACGCCGGTGCACCTCACCGCGCGGCAGGAGGAACTATTGCGCGAACTGGAAGCGATCAACGCGAACGACGGCGACCGGCACAACCCGCGCGCCAAATCGTGGATGGACAAGGTGAAGGAGTTTTTCGCGGAGTAGCGAAGAATTCGCTATACGCTGGAGGCTACATCGAGCCGCGGCGCCAGAACTTGCGCGGACGGCGGCCCGTCCGCACGGATCGTCGATTGCGCACGGATGAAAAACGTATCCGTGCGCAATCGACGATCTTGGATAAAAGCAACCCCAAACCGCCTTGGCCCTTATCCGTAACCACGTTTTCTGCACGGATGCGCTTTTTATCCGTACAGAAAACGTGGTTGGCGCGCGCGAGCGCGCAATGCTCGCACGCCGCCCCCGGCATACGCTGGAGGCTACATCGAGCCGCGGCGACAGAGCTTGCGCGGACGGCGGGCCCGCCCCCCCGCGCCGCGCCTGGGCCCCGGGATAAACCCCCGCGGCCGGAAAAAACTCAGGCCCGGCGCCAGGTCGTGCCCTGCGGCGCATCCTCCAGCACGATGCCGGCAGCGAGCAGATCCTTGCGGATGCGATCGGCTTCGGCGTAGTTCTTCGCTTTCTTTGCCACTGCGCGAGCGGCGATCATCTGCTCGACTTGGTCGGGGTTCACTACCGCCGCGCGGGTACCGACGTTTGTCCGCCCGGTCCCCGCTGCCTCCATTGGCTCCATCCTAACCGCGCCCGCAGCAGTGCGTCCCTGAAGGAATTCAGTCGGATCCTGACCTAGCAGTCCGAGTATCCCGCCCAGCGCCTTGAGCAAACCCGAGGCCTGCGCCGACTTGCTGCGGTTCGCTTCGGCCGCGAGTTCGAATAAAACCGCCATGGCCTCCGGCGTATTGAAGTCGTCGTCCATGGCCGCGCTGAAGCGGCCGGCATAGGTTTCATTCCAGTCGATCGCCGTCAGTTGCGGCGGCACGTTCTTGAGCGCCGTGTACAGGCGCGTGAGTGCCCCCTTGGCGTCGTCCAGATGCCGGTCGGAGTAGTTGAGCGGGCTGCGGTAATGCGCGCGCAAGATGAAAAACCGCACCACCTCAGCGTTGCGCTTCACGTCGCCGTTGTCGTACTTGTTCAGCACCTCGCGGATGGTGAAGAAATTGCCGAGCGACTTGGACATCTTCTCGTCCTCGACGCGCACAAACCCGTTGTGCATCCAGTAATTCACGAAAATATCTCCGTGCGCGCCTTCCGACTGGGCGATCTCATTCTCGTGATGCGGGAACTGCAGGTCCTGACCGCCACCATGGATGTCGAAATGCGTGCCCAGCAACTCGCCCGCCATGGCAGAGCACTCGATATGCCAGCCGGGACGGCCCTCTCCCCAGGGCGACGCCCAGGCGGGCTCCCCCTCCTTGGCCCGTTTCCATAGGACAAAGTCGAGCGGGTCGCGCTTGCTTGGATCGGTTTCCACGCGCTCGCCCGCGCGCAGCTCGTCCAGCGTCTTGCCCGAGAGCTTGCCGTAGCCCGGAAACCTGCGCACCGCATAGTTGACATCGCCGCTCGTTGCCTGATAGGCGAGGCCCTTCTGCTGCAGCAAACTGATCATTTCCAGCATGCCGCCGATGTATTGCGTGGCACGCGGCTGGTGATCGGGTTTCTCCACCCCCAGGGCGGCGGCGTCCTCATCCATGTAAGTGATGAAACGCTGCGTCAGTTCGGCCATGGGCTCGCCGTTCTCGAGCGCGCGGCGGATGATCTTGTCATCGACATCGGTGATATTGCGCACATAGGTCAGCTTGAACCCGGAGGCGCGCAGCCAGCGCTGCACCATGTCGAACACCAGCATGACCCGGGCATGCCCGAGGTGGCAGTAGTCGTAGGTGGTCATGCCGCACACGTACATGCGCACCCTGCCCGGCTCGATCGGGACGAAATCCTGCTTGCGGCGGGCAAGGGTGTTGTATATCTTCAGCATGCGCAAAAAACGGCTAAGATGGGGTCGGTTGCGGCGCGTTTTCCGCGCGAAGGCAGCGCCACAACCGAAACTTTGACAGCGGCCTCTATTGTGGAGGTTCGGGTGTTCTTGCTAGAATGCAGAGTTAAATCCAACTGGCGCGAGAAAGTATACCACATGCACCCCGTTCTTCGCCGCACCGCAGTCACGCTCAGCCTCGTTTTGGCCGCTGCCGCCGTCCACGCCGACGAACTGCAGGATATCGGCCGCATGATGCGGCAGGGCCAGTTGCCGCAGTCCCTGGAACGCGTCGACAAGTTCCTGGCGGCCAAGCCGCGCGACGCGCAGGGGCGTTTTCTGAAAGGCCTGATCCTCACCGAGATGAACCGGCCGGCCGAGGCGATCCAGGTGTTTGCAAAGCTGTCCGAGGACTACCCCGAACTGCCCGAGCCATACAATAATCTGGCCGTTTTGTATGCCTCACAGGGCCAGTACGAAAAAGCCAGGACCTCATTGGAAAGCTCGATCCGCACGCACCCGAGCTATGCCACCGCGCACGAGAACCTTGGCGATATCTACGCCAAACTCGCCAGCCAGGCCTACGACAAGGCGCTGCAACTGGATTCGTCCAATACCGGCGCCAAGACCAAGCTCGCCATGATAGGCGAGCTGATCGGCGGGGGCACGCGCACGGCTCGCGCCCCAGCGCGCACGGAACCGGTCAAGACGGCAGAGGCCGCACCCGCCAAGGCCGTCGATGCCGGCAAGGCCAGCGCGGTCGCGAGCGCCGCCAAGTCAGGTACCGAGCCCAAGGCCGCAGAACCGAAGGCGGCCGAACCGAAGACAGCCGGAGCGGCAGCCAAGGGCGGCGGCCAGGGCGCTGCTGAAGCCGGCGAAATCGTCAAGACCGTGAACGCATGGGCCGGCGCCTGGGCCAGGAAAGACGTTGCCGCCTACCTCGCGCATTACGCCAAGGATTTCAAAACGCCCAAGGGTGAGAAGCGCGGCGATTGGGAAAACGCGCGTAAACAGCGCATCGGCGCGCCGAAAAAGATCGAGGTCGAAATCGAATCGCCCAAGGTTAGCGTCAGCGCAGACAACGCCGCGAGCGTGAGCTTTCGCCAGATTTACCGCTCCGACGTGGTCAAGACCTCCGGAACCAAAACGCTGGTCATGGTCAAAACCAATGGCAAATGGCTTATACGCGAAGAACGGGTCAACTAATTGATGCAGTTGCGGCGCGGACTCTCTAACACACTGATCGCAGGGGCGCTGGGCCTCGCCGGTGCCTTCTTCCTTTCTGCCGCGGCCGCGGCAGACCACAGCGCCGACGCCCTGTTGGGGAAAGCGTTCGACGAAATCGAAAACAACCGCCTCGATCAGGCGCTCAATCACATCGAGGCGCTGCTCCGGGCAAAACCCAATTTCCGCCTGGCGTACCTGATCCAGGGCGACCTGCTCCTGGCTCGTGGCCGTGCGCTCAAGACCTTCGGCAACGCCCCCAACGGTCCGAGCGAAAGACTCGATGGCTTGCGCGCCGAGGCGCTGGCGCGCCTGCACGCCTATCGCGACCGCCCTACCCAGGACCGGGTGCCGCGCTACCTGATGCAGATGCGCGCGGACCAACGCCACGCCATTGTCGTCGACAACAAGCGCTCACGCCTGTACCTGTACCAGAACGAAAACGGGCGGCCTCGTTTCGTCGCAGATTATTACATCAGCACCGGCAAAGGCGGCGGGGAAAAAACGCGCGAAGGCGACGAAAAGACCCCGGTGGGCGTGTACCACGTCACCGCCAGTCTGCCGCGGAACAAGCTCTCCGATTTCTACGGCAGCGGCGCCTTCCCCATCAGCTACCCCAACGTATGGGACAAGCGGCATGGCAGAAACGGCCATGGTATCTGGCTGCACGGCACGCCCAGCGATACCTACAGCCGCGCGCCGCGCGCGAGCAACGGCTGCGTGGTCCTGGCCAACGCGGATCTGGATGCATTGTCCAACAAGCTGCAAATCGGGCTCACGCCGGTGATCATCAGCGAACAGATCGAATGGCTGTCGCTGGATGACTGGGACGCCGAGCGCAACGCGCTCAATGCGGAGATCGAGCGCTGGCGCGGCGACTGGGAAAGCCTCAACACCGAGCGCTACCTGACCCACTACTCGAAGAAATTTTCAGCCGACCGCGAGAACTACTCCGACTGGGTGCGGCACAAGCGCCAAGTCAACAGCGGCAAGAGCTGGATCAAACTGAGCATTTCCAATTTCAGCATGTTCCGCAACCCCGGCAAGGACGAACTGGTCGTCGTGACCTTCGACCAGAATTACCGCTCGAACAACCTGTCGAACACGATGAAGAAGCGCCAGTATTGGACCAAGGAAGGCGGCAAGTGGCGCATCATTTACGAGGGCGCGGCATAATATCCAAGCTTGCGCGCTACGCGCGCCAACCGTGTTTCTTGTACGGATAAGAGGCATCCGTACAAGAAACACGGTTATGGTTGAAAACAAAGGCAGTACCGGGTTTTATACAAGATCGCCGATGGTGCACGGATGGCTTTTCATCCGTGCACCATCGGCGATCCGCGCGGACAGCTTCTCGTCCGCGCAACCAGGGCAACCCTACATGGACTGAAAACATGCGATTGTTCAAGGTTTTAATACTAAGCCTACTGCTCTGGTCGGTCGGGGCAATGGCAGCCAACCCAGTGGTCGAAATGAAAACCAGCGTCGGCGCCGTGCGCATCGAACTCTACGCGGACAAGGCGCCGAAATCGGTGGCCAATTTCCTGCGCTATACCAAGGACGGCTTTTACAACGGCCTTGTCTTTCATCGTGTCATCGACGGTTTCATGATCCAGGGCGGCGGTCACCACCCGGATCTGCGGGAGAAGCCTGCGGATCGCCCCCCGATCGAAAACGAAGCCGGCAACGGGCTGAAAAACGGGCTCGGCACCGTCGCGATGGCACGCAAGCCCGATCCTCACTCGGCTACGGCCCAGTTTTTCATCAACGTCGCCGACAACGTTTTTCTCAATTTTCGCGAAGCCAGTCCTGCAGGATACGGCTATGCCGTGTTCGGCAAGGTAACGCAGGGTATGGAAGTGGTGACGCGCATCGCACGCACACCCACCGGCCCGGGCGGCCCTTTTCCCAAGGACGTGCCGCAGCAGCCGGTCATCATCGAATCCATCACCGTCATTTCCGACAAATAGCGAGCACATCATGGTCAAACTGCATACCAACCACGGCACCATCACCCTGGAACTCGACGCCGCCAAAGCGCCCAAGACGGTGGAAAACTTCCTCGCTTATGTAAGCAACGGCCACTACGACAACACCGTGTTTCACCGCGTCATCGACGGCTTCATGATCCAGGGCGGCGGCTTCGAGCCGGGCATGCGGCAAAAGCCGACGCAGGCGCAGATTGAAAACGAGGCCAAAAACGGACTCAAGAACGAGCGCTACACGGTCGCCATGGCGCGCACTTCCGATCCGCACTCGGCCAGCGCCCAGTTCTTTATCAACGTCAAGGACAACAGCTTCCTCAACCACAGCGCGCCGACGCCGCAGGGCTGGGGCTATTGCGTGTTCGGCAAAGTCGTCGACGGCATGGACGTGGTGGACAAGATCAAGAGCGTGAAGACCGGCAGCCGCAGCGGGCATCAGGACGTGCCCGCAGAAGACGTGGTGTTGCAGCGCGCCGAGGTTTGCTGAAAAAAGCGGCCGGAACCAGCGATGGGTAAGGCGCCGATCGGCCGCACACCGGTCTTCATATCACCCGTCATTCTTCAGCGCTGAGCCACATGTCGACGCTGTTCATCTCCGACCTGCATCTTTGCTCCGGCCGGCCGCAGATCAACCGTTGCTTCTTCGGCTTTCTTGAGCGCGAGGCGCGCGCCGCCGCTGCGCTCTACATCCTCGGTGACCTATTCGAATATTGGGCCGGCGATGACGACATCGGCGATCCGTTCAACGCCGCGGTAGCGGCCGCCCTCGCCCGGCTGGCCAGCAACGGCGTCCCGACCTACCTGATGCACGGTAACCGCGACTTCGTCATCGGCGAGGCGTTCGCGCGCGCCAGCGGCGTGTCGCTGCTGCCGGATCCGGTGTTGTTGAATCTTTACGGGCAGCCGGCCCTGCTCACGCACGGCGATACGCTGTGCACGCTGGACCGGGAATACCAGGCGTTTCGGCGCGAGGCGCGCAGCGAAACCTGGATAAGCGATTTGCTCCGAAAACCCCTGGCCGAGCGCAAAGCTGCGATCGAGGCGCTGCGCCGGCAAAGCGAACAGGAGAAGCGCGGCAAGTCGGCGGAAATCATGGACGTCGTGCCGGCCGAAGTCGATGCGATCCTGCGCCGCTATGGCTACCCGCGGCTGATCCACGGACACACCCACCGCCCCGCCCGCCATCTACATACTGTGGATGGCCACGTCTGCGAGCGCTGGGTGTTGGCGGATTGGTATCGGGCAGGCAGTTATCTCGTCTGCGACGAATCCGGCTGCCGTCCCCTGCGACTAAGCACAGACTGAACGCTGCCGCGGCACGGCAGCCCCCGGTTTTACTGGTTCAACCCGCGTTCGAGATCGGCCTGTATGTCGCTTGGCGCCTCCAGGCCCACGGCCACGCGCAGCAGCCCCTCGCCAATGCCCGCTGCCTTGCGCGCTTCCGCACTGATGCGGCCGTGCGTCGTTGTGGCAGGATGGGTAATCGTGGTCTTGGTATCGCCCAGATTGCCGGTGATCGAAATCATGCGCGTCGCATCCACCACCCGCCAGGCTTCCTCGCGCCCACCGCTCACCTCGAAAGACACCACCGCCCCGCCAAGGCGCTGCTGCTTCTGCGCCAGTTCGTGCTGTGGGTGCGAAGGCAAGCCCGGATAGTAGACACGCTCGATGCGCGGGTGCTGCTCCAGCCACTGCGCCAGCTGCAGTGCCGCTTGCGATTGCGCATCCATGCGAATGCGCAGCGTTTCCAGCCCCTTCAGCAGCACCCAGGCGTTGAACGGCGACAGGCTGGGGCCGGCGGTGCGCAGGAAGCCGTAGACGCCGTCCATGACCGGTCCGCGCGGTCCCAGCACCGCACCGCCCAGCACCCGGCCCTGGCCGTCCAGGTACTTGGTGGCCGAGTGGATCACCAGATCGGCGCCGAGCTGGAGAGGTTTTTGCAGGGCCGGTGTGCAAAAGCAATTATCCACGGCAAGCAGCGCGCCCGCCCGTTTCGACACGGCCGCAAGGGCCGCGATATCGGCGATCTCGGTAAGCGGATTGGACGGGGTTTCGACGAACAACAGCCTGGTGTTGTGGCGCAGCGCCCCTTCCCAGGCGGCGACGCTGGCGCCATTGACGTAGCTGGTCTCCACGCCGAACCTGCCCATGATGTTGGAGAACAGCTGTACCGTGGAGCCGAACACGCTGGCCGAGCAAATCAGGTGGTCGCCCGCCCTGAGCATGGCCATGGCCATGGCGAGGATGGCCGACATGCCCGAGGCGGTGGCGACGCAGGCCTCGGCGCCCTCGAGCGCCGCGAGGCGCTCCTGGAACGCGCTCACCGTGGGATTGGTGAAACGCGAATAGATATTGCCCTCTGCACCGCCGGTAAAGCGCGCCGCGGCCTGTGCCGCGTTTTCGAACACGAAGCTCGAAGTGAGGTACATCGCCTCGGAATGCTCGCCGAACTGGCTGCGGTGTATGCCGGCGCGTATTGCCAGGGTATCGAACTTGATCTGCTCTGCCATGATTGCGTCCGTATAAAAAGCAAAAAACCCGCCTAGCTTTGGCTAAGACGGGTTTCCCACGCTTTAGCTGTATTTGTTTGCCGGTCCTTTGTTTCCTGACCGGCGGCGCCCGCAAGCTATGCTTCAAATCGGCGCAGGACTACGTTACTACCGCGAACAAAGATTGTCAATTTTTTTGCGTCAAGGAAATTCAAATCGGGTTCGCTGCGGAATCCGCGTACCCGCAGTCAAACGGCCCGCGCTGGATTTGCGCGCGGGCGGTCCCCCGCTAATCTGTCTCCACCAGCCCCAGATCCAGCTGCGTGCTTTGCACCTCCTCGGACGATTCCCCGCGGGCGCAGTTACGGTGATTCTCCACGCTATCGAGATATTCACGCGTAACATCGCCGGTGATGTAGTTGCCGTCGAAGCACGAGGTTTCAAATTCCGTGAGCTGCGGGTTGGCTTCGCGCACTGCGGCCTTGAGCGCATCCAGATCCTGGTAGATGAGCGCGTCGGCGCCGATTTCGCGCGCGATTTCCTCATTGCTGCGGCCATTGGCGATCAGTTCCTGGCGCGTGGGCATGTCGATGCCGTAGACGTTGGGATAGCGCACCGGCGGCGCGGCCGAAGCGAAGAATACGCGGTTGGCGCCGGCCTCGCGCGCCATCATCACGATTTCATGGCTGGTAGTGCCGCGCACGATGGAATCGTCGACGAGCAGCACGTTCTTGCCCTTGAACTCCATCGCCACCGCGTTCAGCTTCTGCCGCACCGATTTCTTGCGCTCCCTCTGGCCAGGCATGATGAAAGTGCGGCCGATGTAGCGGTTCTTGACGAAGCCCTCGCGGTAGGACAAACCCAGGTTCAAGGCGAGCTGCATGGCGCTGGGGCGGCTGGAATCGGGAATCGGGATCACCACGTCGATGTCCAGATGCGAATATTGCGTCCTGATTTTCGCCGCAAGCTGTTCGCCCATATGCAGACGCGTCTCGTAGACCGATACCCCGTCCATGAGCGAATCCGGGCGCGCGAGATAGACATACTCGAAAATACAAGGGTTGAGGGACGTCTTTCCCGCGCACTGGCGGCTGAAAAAATTGCCGTCTTCGTCGATGAAAACGGCCTCGCCCGGCGCAACGTCGCGCACGATCTGGAAACCCAGAGTGTCCAGGGCCACGGATTCCGATGCCAGCAGATACTCGTAGCCCTTACCGTTGTCGGTGCGGCCGATCACGAGCGGCCTGATGCCGTAGGGGTCGCGGAAGGCGAGCAGACCGTAGCCTGCGATCATCGCCACGGCGGCGTAAGCACCGCGGCAGCGCCGGTGCACGGCGGCCACTGCAGTAAAGATGATCTGCGGGTCGAGCTTGTAGTTGGTCGAAGCCTCCTGCAACTCGTGCGCGAGCACGTTCAGCAGCACTTCGGAATCCGAATTGGTGTTGATGTGGCGCAGATCCTGGCGGAACATCTCCTGCTTCAGGCTATCCGAATTGGTGAGATTGCCGTTGTGGCCGAGCACAATGCCGAATGGCGAGTTGACATAGAACGGTTGCGATTCGGCAGCGCTGGAGGCCGAACCGGCGGTGGGATAACGGCAATGGGCGATGCCCATGCTGCCGGGCAAAGCGCGCATGTTGCGGGTGTGAAACACGTCGCGCACCAGCCCGCCGCCTTTGTGCATGTGGAAGGTCTGTCCTTCGGAAGTGGCAATGCCCGCCGCGTCCTGGCCGCGATGCTGCAGTACCAGCAGCCCGTCGTAGAGCAACTGGTTCACCGGAGTTCTTGCCACTACACCGAGAATCCCGCACATGGTTTCACCTGTAACGGATGCGTTGCGCCAAGTCTGTTGGCAGTACCGGCTTGGCCGCCAACACCGCAGTTTCAACCGGGCCGGAAAGCGCCGCCTCGCGCCAGAAGGGCTCTTTCGGCAGGCTGGTCAACCCGGCCAGCATCACCCCGACGCACACGATCAGCACCCCGCGCATCAGCCCGAAAAAGGCCCCTACGGCGCGGTCCGCAAGTCCCAGGCCTGCGGCGCGAAACAACTTTGCCAGCAGCACGCCGGCAAATCCCGCCAAGAGCAACACGCCAAGGAAGATCACAAGGTAAGCGATGGCCGTCCTCAACATGGGCGACAAAGTCCCCGGCAGCAACAGCGCCAGTTCCTGCGCGAACAGGCTCGACAGGATCAGAGCAGCCACCCACCCTGCCAACGCCGCAATTTCCCTCACCACGCCGCGAATTACCGCCAGCAGCACCGACAGGCCTACGATCGCGATCACGGCATAATCGAACCACGTCATTTGCTCACGACTGCACCAGGCTTCAAGCCCAGCGCGACCAGTTTTGCGCGCGCATTCTCGGCGGCTTCCTTGCTCGCAAAAGGCCCAGCGCGCACGCGCGTCAACTCGCCCTTGCTGGTCTTCACCGGCTCAGTATAAGACTTTACCCCTGCAGCAGAAAGTTTGGCGCGCAACTGTTTTGCGTTTTTTACATCGGAGAACGCATCGAGCGTTACCGCCCAGAATTGATCATTAAGCGCAGCTTGCACCCGCGCGTCCTCCTTTTTGACCGCGGGCTGCGCCGGCACCTTGGATGCGGCGACCGCCACCGGAGGCTCCGCCTTCGGCACCGGGCCCACTGCCTTGGCCGGAGACGGTTCGGTTTTGACCGCAGGGGTTTCGGCCGTCTTCTCGGGCGCCGGCGCGACCGGCACAGGTGCAGGCGGCACAACGCGGGTGCTGAATCCCGTCGACTCCTGATTCGGGATCTGCACGCTGAGCGGCGGGCCGGCCGGGCCGGGCTCCTTGTCCAGGATCAGCGGCAGAATGATTACGACGAAGGTCACCAGGGCGATGGCACCGACCAAGCGGCGCCGGGCTCGCCGTTTCAGCTGCAGGGCTTCTTCGCTTTCCGCCATCTAGGCCTTTCGTGACTCCCGCGCAGCGAGCACGTCTGCGACGGTATGGAAGGATCCGAACACGACGATTCTATCATTTTCAGCAGCCTCGCTGCAGGCAACCGCATAGGCGAGCGCCGGATTTTCGAACTCACGCACAGCCGATGCGCCGGCTTCCTCCAGCACCTGCGCGAGCTCCGCGGCCCGGGCGCCGCGCGGCGGCGGCAGGGTGCAAATCATCCAGTGGTCGATGCGCTTGGCGAGCAGTCTCACCACGCCGGCCACGTCCTTGTCCCGCAGCATGCCGAAGACCGCCCAGGTGTCCGCGCACGGGCCCATCCAAGACAGGTTGTCCGCCAGCACGGCGGCCGCCTGCGGGTTGTGCCCCACATCGAGCACTACCATCGGGCGTCCGGGCAATACCTGAAAACGACCGGGCAGTTCGACCTCATTCAATCCGCGCCGCAAGTCCTGCACGGAAACCGGCAGACGCTGTTGCAGCGTATCCAGTGCAGCGAATGCAGCGCTCGCATTTTGCAGCTGGATGCTGCCGCGCAGCGCCGGGTGGGGCATGCCGGACCGCCTGCCTGCGGGTCCCCAGAACAGCCACCGGTCGACCTCGTCCAGGTAGCCGAATTCGTGTCCCATGCGCAATAGCTGCGCGCCTATTGCCTGTGCATGCGCCAGCGCCGACGCCGGCGGCGCCGGGTCGGCGAGCACGGCCGGTTTGCCCGCGCGGAAAATGCCGGCCTTTTCATGACCGATGGCCTCGCGCGTGGCGCCGAGATAGCTCATATGGTCCAGGCCGATGCTGGTGACGATGGCACAATCGGCATCAAAGGCATTCACCGCATCCAGGCGTCCACCCATGCCCACTTCCAGCACCAGGACGTCGACGGCGCTGCGCAGGAACAGATCCACTGCCGCGAGCGTGCCGAACTCGAAATAGGTCAGCCGGGTGTTGCCGGCCTTTTCATTCCTGGCCGCCTCGACCCGCGCAAACGCTGAAACGAGTGCCTCGTCGTCGGCCTCACGCCCCGCAATGCGCACACGCTCGTTGTAGCGCAACAGATGCGGCGAGCTATACAGGCCGACGCGGTATCCGGCGGCCGAGAGCACCGCATCGAGCATCGCACAGGTCGAGCCCTTGCCGTTGGTGCCTGCGACCGTGATGACCGGCACGGCCGGCACGAGGCCCATCGCATCGCGCACGCGCCCAACCCGTTCCAACCCGAGCGCGATGGCCTGCGGATGCTGCCGCTCGATGTAAGCGAGCCAGTCGGCTAGATCGTTGGGCAAATTGAAACGCCAAAGAAGTCAGGTACTCTCCGGAGCGATGCGCATCAGCAGGGCGATCAACTGCGCCAAACGGTCGCGCATCTGGCGCCGGTCGACAATCATGTCGATGGCGCCTTTCTCCAGCAGGAATTCGGCGCGCTGGAAGCCTTCGGGCAGTTTCTCGCGCACGGTCTGCTCGATGACACGCGGGCCGGCGAAGCCGATCAGCGCCCTGGGTTCGGCGATGATCACGTCGCCCAGCATGGCGAAGCTCGCCGACACACCGCCCATGGTGGGATCGGTGAGCACCGAAATGAATGGAAGCTTGCGTGCCGCGATCTGGGTCAGCACCGCCGTGGTCTTCGCCATTTGCATCAGCGAGAACAGGCCCTCCTGCATGCGCGCCCCGCCGGTCGCAGTGAAACAAATGAATGGCAGGTTCTGCTCCACGCATACGTGCACGCCGCGCACGAATCGTTCGCCCACCACCGAGCCCATCGATCCGCCCATGAATTCGAATTCGAACACCGCTGCGACCAGAGGGATGTTCTTGATCGCGCCCTGCATCACTATCAGGGCATCGGTCTCGCCCGTTTGCCGCTGCGCGTCGGCGAGACGGTCGGAATAACGCTTGCTATCCTTAAATTTGAGGCTGTCCACCGGCAGTACCTCGGCGCCGATCTCAAAGCGGCCTTCGGCATCGAGCAGCATGTCGATGCGCGCGCGCGCCGACACGCGATTGTGGTGACTGCATTTGGGGCAGACATTGAGGTTTTTCTCCAGGTCGGTGGCGTACAACACCGCGTCGCAGGACTCGCATTTGACCCACAGCCCCTCCGGCACCGCGCGCTTGCTCGGGCCGACGGAGCGCTTGATCTTGGGCGGCAACAGCTTCTGCAACCAGCTCATTTCGCGTCCAGTGCCTGTCGAATGGTTTGCATGAACCGGCCGGCGTGGGGCACCTGCTCACCCGCGGGCGCAGCTTCCATCGTCTGGATAATGGCGCTGCCGATGACCACGGCGTCGGCAAACTCGGCAACGGCCCGGGCCATGGCCGCGTCGCGGATGCCGAATCCCACGCCCACCGGCAATTTGGTCTGGCGGCGGATCCTTTGAATTCCATCCGCCACTTCGGCCAGATCCAGGTGACCGGCCCCGGTGACACCCTTGAGCGAAACGTAATACACATAGCCGCTGGCGAGCTCCGCCACCTGCGCCATGCGCGCATCGCTCGAGGTCGGCGCCAGCAGGAAAATCAGGTCCATGCCGCGGCCGCGCACGAGACCGGCAAAGGACGCGCATTCCTCCGGCGGATAGTCCACCACCAGCACGCCGTCCACGCCGGCGTGCTGCGCCTCCTCGACGAAGCGGTCGATGCCCATCGCCTCGATCGGGTTGGCATAGCCCATCAGCACCACCGGCGTGCTCTGATTGCCGCTGCGAAACTCGCGCACGAAAGCGTGCACGCGGTCAAGACTCACACCGTGGCGCAGGGCGCGATCGCTGGCGCGCTGGATCACCGGGCCGTCCGCCATCGGGTCGGAGAACGGCACGCCGAGTTCGATCACGTCCGCGCCCGCCTGAACCAGCGCATGCATCAGCGCCACGGTCATTCCGGGATCGGGATCGCCGGCCGTCACAAAGGGAATCAGCGCTTTGCGGCGGCGCTGGGCGAGTTGCTCGAAGGTGGCCTGGATGCGTGACATCGGGATTTCACAGTGCGGTGGAAAGACTGGCTGCTATGCGCGTTACGCCTTGCCTGCCGGCCAGGGTCTCGGCAACGCGTTTTTCGACGATGGCGAAATAATCTGAATTGAGTTCAAAGCCGACGAAACGACGTCCGTGCCTGATAGCAGCCACCGCCGACGTGCCGCTGCCCATGAACGGATCGAGTACGCGCCCGCCGGGAGGACAGCTTGCCAGCACCATGCGCTCGACGATTTCCAGCGGCTTTTGCGTCGGATGGTCCTCGCGCTCGCCGTGCTGGCGGTGCAGCCGCGACACGCTCCACACGTCTTTCGGGTTGTAGCCGACTTCCAGCCACTTCTTGCCGACGAAAATGGAGCGCGTGCGCGCCTTCTTGGTCTCGGCGTCGTAAGGAATGCGCACCGCGTCGACGTCGAAGTAATAGTCGCGCGATTTGACGAAAAACCCGATGTTGTCGTGCACCGACGAGAATTTGCGCGTGCTGCCGCCCATGCTCGGCACTCTGCGGTCCCAGATGATCTCGTTCACCATGGCAAGCAGCGTCTTGACGTGGCTGAAAACTTCCGGGCTGTGTTGCCAGGTGAGGAATATGTACAGGCTGCCGTTCGCTTTCAACTTGGGCACCACCGCGTCGATCCAGCGCCGGCTCCAGGCCAGATAGTCGTGCGCGCCGAGACGGTCTGAATCGTTGCCATAGTCCTTGCCCAGGCCGTAAGGCGGATCGGCGATGACCAGATCCACGGACGCGTCGGCGACCCGTTCGACGCCCGCCAGAGCGTCCTCGTTGTAGAGCATTGCGCTCATTCCAAATCGCTCAGAACTGGATGCCCGACTTTTCGGCGACGGTGTGCATGTCCTTGTCGCCGCGGCCCGACAAGTTCACCAGCAGGATCCTGTCCCTGGCCATAGCCGGCGCCATTTTCGCCGCATGCGCCAGCGCGTGGCTGGATTCCAGGGCCGGGATGATGCCTTCGCAGTGGCACAAGTCGTGAAACGCCTTGAGCGCTTCGTCATCGGTGATGGTGGCGTACTCCGCGCGTCCGCTGTCCTTCAGCCACGCGTGCTCCGGCCCGACACCCGGATAGTCGAGGCCGGCGGAAATCGAATGCGTCTCCGCGATCTGGCCGTGCGCGTCCTGCAACAAATAGGTCCGGTTGCCGTGCAGCACTCCGGGCCTGCCGGCGGTCAAGGAGGCTGCGTGCTTGCCGCTGGCAAGTCCGTGGCCCGCCGCCTCCACCCCGATCAGGCGCACGCCGTCGACGGGGATGTACGGATAGAAAATACCCATCGCATTGGAGCCGCCGCCGACACAGGCGATTACCGCGTCGGGCTGGCGCCCGGCGAGCTCCGGCATCTGCTGCAGGCATTCCTCGCCGATCACCGACTGGAAATCGCGCACCATCATCGGATAAGGGTGCGGGCCGGCAACCGTGCCGATGATGTAATAGGTATTGTGGATATTGGTGACCCAGTCGCGCATGGCTTCATTCAGCGCGTCCTTCAGCGTCTTCGAGCCCGATTCCACCGGTACCACGCTGGCGCCGAGGATTTTCATGCGATGGACGTTTGCCGCCTGGCGCCGGATGTCTTCCGAACCCATGTACACCACGCATTCCAGGCCGTAGCGGGCTGCCACCGTGGCCGCAGCCACGCCATGCATGCCGGCCCCGGTCTCGGCGATGACGCGCGGCTTGCCCATGCGACGCGCCAACATCGCCTGCCCCAGGGTATTGTTGATCTTGTGCGCGCCGGTATGGTTAAGGTCTTCGCGCTTGAGATAGATTTGCGCCCCGCCGAGGCGACCCGACCAGCGTTTGCAGTGATAGATAGGGCTCGGGCGGCCGACATAGTGCTTGAGGTCGTAACGGAACTCCGCCACGAATTCAGGATCGTTGCGGTATTTTTCGTAGGCGAGCCTGAGTTCGTCCAGCGCCTGGATCAGGGTTTCGGCGACGAATACCCCGCCATAAGGCCCGAAATGCCCATGGCTGTCTGGCAGGTCATGCATCTTCATTCTTGACTCCCGCTATGAAGGCCGCAATCTTTACGGCGTCTTTGATGCCTTTGGCTGCTTCCACGCCGCTGGACACATCCACCGCCCAGGGCCTGACCTGACGCACAGCTGCACCCACGTTGTCCGGCGTAAGCCCGCCCGAGAGTATGACGGGCCGGGCCAGATCTCGCGGAATCAGTTTCCAGTCGAACGGCGCGCCCGCGCCGCCGTATAGCTGGTCATGGTACGCATCCAGGAGCCAGCCCTGCGCCGCTTGATAGTGCGACAGGTATTGTACCAAATCGACACCGGCCCGGACCCGCGCCGCCTTGATATAAGGCAGGCCGAAACCACCGCAGAAACCGGCCCCTTCATCGCCGTGAAATTGCAGCATATTGAGGGAACAAACGCTGAGTACGGATTCGACCTGCTCCTGCGCCGGATCGACGAACAATCCGACTATGGTCACGAAGGGGGGGATCGCGGCGATGATCGCGCGCGCCCGCGCGACATCGACGCTGCGCGGGCTGGGCGCATAGAACACCAGGCCGACGGCATCGGCGCCCAACTCCACGGCGACGCGCGCATCCTCGACCCGCGTGATGCCGCAGATCTTGATTCGCGTCCTCACGCCCATTCCTGCTCCGGGTGAAACACAAGCCGGGGCGAAAATGCGGGCAGCTTCCATGCGGGTGCGTATTCCACGGCCGCCAGATAGAGACCGTCCGGAGAAAACGTCGGCGCCGCCTGACTCCGGTCGCGGCTCGCCAGCACCTCGGCCAGCCATCCAGGAGGATGCTTTCCATTGCCTACGTACACCAGGCTACCGACGATATTGCGTACCATGTGATGCAGGAAAGCATTGGCGGTGAATTCGAATCTGAGATGGGCGCCGCGTTGCTCTATGGCCCAGGCGCGCAAGGTGCGCACCGGACTCTTCGCCTGGCATTCGCTCGAACGAAAAGCGCTGAAATCGTGCTCGCCCGAAAGGTGGCTTGCCGCCGCACGCATCGCCGCCGCATCGAGCGGCAGGTGAAACCAGCCCACCCGGCCGTGGTGCAGCGCCGGCCGCACCGGATGGTTGTAAAGCACATAACGATAAGTGCGCGACGCGGCCGAGTAACGCGCGTGAAAATCTTCGGCTACGGCTACGGCCCACTGTACTGCGATGGCTTGCGGCAACAGCGCGTTGACGCCGCGTACCCAGGCGGAATCCGGACGCAGCGCAGTGGTCTCGAAATGCGCCACCTGGGCCACCGCGTGCACACCGGCATCGGTGCGGCCAGCTGCGGCGACGCGCACCTGCTCGCCCGCAATCGACGCGAGTGCGCGCTCCAGGTGATCCTGCACGGTATCGCCGGAAGGCTGTGACTGCCAACCGTGAAAATGGCTGCCGTCGTATTCGATGCCGATTGCGATTTTCATATATCCAAAAAAAACCCCGGGGCAAGCCCGGGGTTGGTTTGAAATTCTACAGCGTCAACCCAGGGCTGAAAGCATGGTCTGCGCTTGCTGCTGCTGGGCCGTATCTCCTTCTTTCACCACTTCGTTGAGCAGTTCGCGCGCGCCGTCTTTATCGCCCATCTCCTGGTAGGCCTTGGCCAGGTCGAGCTTGGTTGCCACCTCCTGCCAGTGCGCATCAGTCGGGGCGCCGGCGCCTCCCGGCGAGCCCAGATCGAGGTTGATCGCGGACAGATCCAATGGCGCCGCCTGTGCTTCTTCCTTAGGCGCCGGCAGATCGAGATTGAAATCGAAATCGATACCGCCGCCGCCTTCCGCGGAGGCGGCCGGCGCCTGCGCGGGCGCTGCTGCAGCCTCGCCGGACGCCTGGGGTGGCTCGGCCTTCGCCGCATCACCGGCTCCGGGGAGTTCGAAATTGAAATCTATGGACGCCGGTGCCTCGGGCACCGGGCTTGTGTCCAGATTCAGTCCGGCGCCTGCACCGGCATCGATCTTGGGTTCGGCTGGGGCAAGCTCGTTTTTTTTCTCATCGCCACCAAGATCGAGATCGAAACCGAGATCGGCGGTGACATCGGACGATGGCGCGGCGCCACCGCTAGTCGCAAGCTCGGGCTGTGCGCCGCCCTCTGCGGGTGCGCCCACGCCAAGGTCAAAATCCAATCCCGGCGACGCAGCTTGTTCCCCTGCCGTCTCCAGCGGAATATCCGGCGCAGCTGCACCGGCGGCAGCGACGTCGGCCCCGGAGAGAACCTGGGTACCGGTCGAGGCGCGAGCTTCGCCCCCATCGGCCGCGCCGCCGTAAAGAGGATTTCCGGGATCGAGCTGCGACCCCAAGGCGGCGGCCTTTTCCCACTCGGCTCCCTCGCCGCCGGTGGCCGTGTGTAATTCAGCCGCCACGGTTTCAAAGGTCCTGGCATCCTTGCGGCCGGCGTAGATTTCCAGCAGCTTGACGCGAATCGGCTGACGCGACGGATTCTTGGCAAGAGCCTCCTTGAGTATCTCCTCGGCCTGCACATCGCGGCCATAGGCCATGTAAACATCGGCTTCCGCGATCGGGTCGACCTCTTCGGTTTCTACCGCTGCCGCAGCGCCGCCGCGGCTGAATTCGCCCTGGACCTCGCTCGGGCCGGTATCGACCTTGGCACCGCCGGCGGCGCCAAATACGGAATCGGTCGCCAAGCTCGGCGGCCCGCCCATGACGCTGCTGTCCATTTGCTGCAGGGCCTTCTTGCGCTTCCATGCGTAATAGCCATATCCGCCAAACAACAGCAGGAGGAAGGCGCCGCCGCCGTACAACGCCAATTCGTTGTCCAGAATTTCGTCGATCAAGCTGAGCTCGGGCGGAGGCGGCGGGGGCGCTACAGTTTTGGGCGCGGCTTTGGGCGCCGCTTTGGGAGCCGCTTTGGCAACGTCATCGGTTTTTGCGGGTTCGCCTGCCTTGGCGGGTTCGCCTGCCTTCGCCGCATCGGCGGCCTTGGCCGGTTCCGGCGCCTTCGCTGCTACGGCGGCCTTGGCCGGTTCCGGAGCCTTCGCTGCGACGGCCGCCTTGGCCGGTTCCGGCGCCTTTGCAGGTTCGGCGGCTTTCGCCGCGCCCGCCTTAGCCGCTTGCTGTTGCAACTGTGCCCCGGACTGGCTCTTCAGTTCGACCAGTTTCTGCATATCCTGCACGTTCTTTTCAAGCATGGCGATGCGCTCGGTGGCTTCCTTGAGCGCTTTCTCTTTCGCGACCAGGTCCTCCTGCAGTCCCTGCGCGCTGCGCCTTGCGCCTGCCTTGGCAGGCTCGTCCGCTTTGGATAACTTGAGCTGGTCCTTGGCATCCTTTGCGGCCGCCGGCTTATCTTCCGCCTTTGCAGTGATCTTGCCGCTAGCACTCTGGCGGCGCGCATCGGCCCGTTCTGGCGCGGCTGCAACAGCCGCACCCAGTTTGCGCCGGTATTCGTTGAAATCTGCAGCGTGCGCCGTCACCGTGCGCGTTGCGTCCGCCTGGTCCACCGAAGCCGCGGTGTCCCTATCCGGAATATTGAGAATCTTCCCGGCACGAATGCGGTTGATGTTGTTGCCATCGAATGTCCCCGTATTGCTGCGATGCAGCGCTATCAGCATTTGCTGCAAGCTGACGCCCTCCGCTTTGTTCGCGATCGCAATTCTTGCGAGGGTGTCGCCGCGCTTCACTTCGTATGTGGCGGTCGCCTTCGGCGCCGCCGGCCTGTCCGCAGCGGGCATGCGGGCGCTCGGTTCGGGCTGCTTCGGCGCCTCCACCGGTTTGATTACTGGCGCCGCTGCCGCCGGCACAGCCACCTGGGGCGCCGGCTGCGGCGGCCCTTTGTATTCGGGAGGATCGAGCAGGAAGGTGTATTCACGCACCAGCCGGCCAGTGGCCCAGTCGATCTGCACCAGCAAATCCAGGAAAGGCTCGTTCATCGGCTGGGTCGAGCTGAGAACGACGACGTAACGATCCACGCCGCGCTGCTCGATGCTGAACTTGACCGACAGAAGCGCCCCGCTGTAATCGATGTTGGCTTGCCGAAACGCTTCCGCCGGTGGCAGGCGTACGCTTAGACTGTCGGCTTCACCTTTTTGCAGCGAGACCAATTCGATCTCGGCCTTCAAAGGTTGTCCCAGCCCCGAAAGCAAAGTCAGCTTTCCGAGTCCTGCAGCAAACGCTAGCGACGGCAGCAGCAGAAACGCCAAAGCCACCGCACTGGTTTTTATGACGGATTTACCCACCTTCCACCCCTGAAGACGTTTTGTGGACTAACTAAATTAACATCATAGCCTTAGCCTTGCAAGCTAATCTTTCTTGTCATGAAAGCGGCTCAAGCTAAATATTTTACAATCAAAAATCCTTGTAACTCAGAGATGATCCGATCACGTTCGCCGACGTGATCAATGCTTTCCTAGTTTATTGCCCCGGTCGCCGCTTTTGCCACCGGCGCTTTCGGCGTCGCTGCGGTCGCCGCGTCGGCCAGCAGGACGCGCAACATCCGGCGCAGGGGCTCGGCCGCCCCCCACAGCAGTTGATCGCCGACCGTGAACGCGGACAGGTACTGCCCGCCCATGTTGAGTTTGCGCAGCCGACCTACGGGCACGTTCAGGCTGCCGGTCACGGCCGCGGGCGTCAGCTCGCGCACACTGGCATCGCGCGTGTTCGGAATTACTTTCACCCAGTCATTGGCCGAGGCGAGAATGGCCTCGATCTCGGCGAGCGGCAGATCACGCGTCAGCTTGATGGTAAGCGCCTGGCTGTGGCAGCGCATGGCACCGATGCGCACGCAGATGCCGTCGATTGGGACCGGCCGGTTCTCGCGGCCGAGGATCTTGTTTCCTTCGGCCTGGCCCTTCCATTCCTCGCGGCTCTGGCCGTTGTCCATTTCCTTGTCGATCCACGGAATGAGGCTGCCGGCGAGCGCGACACCGAAATGCTCCTTGGGCAGGGCGTCGCCGCGCAGCGCATCGGCTACCCGGCGGTCGATTTCCAGGATGGCGGATGCCGGATCGGCAAGCAGCCCGCCAGCCGACGCATGCGCTGCGCCCATCTGGGCGAGCAGTTCGCGCATGTTCTGCGCACCGGCGCCTGAGGCCGCCTGATAGGTCATCGCGGTCATCCACTCGATCAGTCCTTCCTTGAACAGCCCGTGCAGCGCCATCAGCATCAGGCTGACGGTGCAGTTGCCGCCGATGTAGTTCTTCACGCCGCGCGCCAGCGCCTGCTTGATCACGTCCATGTTCACCGGATCGAGGATAATGACCGCGTCATTTTTCATGCGCAGCGCGGAGGCCGCGTCGATCCAATAGCCGTCCCAGCCGTTTGCACGCAGCTTCGGGTAAACATCGTTGGTGTAATCGCCCCCCTGGCAGGTGATGATCGCATCCATCCGTTTCAAATCGGCAATGGATGACGCATCTTTCAGCGGTTCCTTGCTCTCGCCGGGCCCCTTGCCGCCCACATTGGACGTGGTGAAAAACACCGGATCGATGCGCGCGAAATCGTTTTCTGCCCGCATGCGGTCCATGAGGACCGAACCCACCATGCCGCGCCAGCCTACAAAGCCAATTTTTGTCATGACAATCGTCCTGGTATGAACACTGAAATTATAACGCCGCCACCACCGCATCGCCCATCTGCACGGTGCCGACCCTTTCCGTCCCGGGCTGATGGATATCGGCCGTGCGCAACCCGCGCGCCAATACTTTGGCCACTGCGGCGTCGATGCGCTGCGCCGCCCGGTCCTGGTTGAAACTGTAGCGCAGCATCATCGCCGCCGAAAGTATGGTCGCCAGCGGATTCGCCAGGTTCTTCCCGGCGATGTCGGGCGCCGATCCGTGGATGGGCTCGTATAGTCCCTTGTTGTTCGCGTCGAGGGAGGCCGACGGCAGCATGCCGATCGAGCCGGTGAGCATCGAGGCCTCGTCGGAAAGGATATCGCCGAACAGGTTGCCGGTAACCATGACGTCGAATTGCCTGGGGTCGCGCAGCAGTTGCATCGCCGCGTTGTCGACGTACATGTGCGACAGCTCCACACCCGGGTAATCCCGCGCCACTTCGATGACGACCTCGCGCCACAGCTGCGAAGTCTCCAGAACGTTGCATTTGTCCACCGAGCACAATTTCTTCGCGCGCTTCATCGCGGCGCGAAAACCGGCGTGCGCAATGCGCCGGATTTCGGACTCGCTGTAGCACATGGTGTCGAATCCCTCGCGCTCGCCGTTGGCAAGGGTGCGCATGCCGCGCGGCTGGCCGAAATAGACGTCGCCGGTGAGTTCGCGCACGATCAGGATGTCCATCCCCGCTACCACTTCGGCACGCAGGGTCGACGCATTTACCAGTTCGGGAAACACCCTGGCCGGACGCAGATTGGCGAACAGGCCTAATTCCTTGCGCAAGCCAAGAAGAGCCTGCTCCGGCCGCTTGCCACGCGGCAGCGTATCGTACTGCCAGCCGCCGACGGCGCCGAACAGGATGGCGTCGGCTTCGCGCGCGAGCTTCAGCGTGCCCGCGGGCAGCGGATCGCCCGCCGCGTCATAAGCGGCACCGCCCACCGGCGCTTCTTCCAGCGCAAGCGCAAGGCCATCCTTGGCGAGCGCACGCAGCACCTTGACCGCCTGCGCGACGATTTCCGGGCCGATGCCGTCACCGGGAAGCACTGCAATTTTCATTTCTGCACTCGCGCGCGGTCAGCCGAACAGCCACGGTTGTTCGATGCGGCGGCGCGCCTCGAACGCGCGGATCTTGTCGGCCTGGCGCAGCGACAGGTCGATGTCGTCGAGGCCGTTCAGCAGGCAGTACTTCCGGTGCGCGTCGACGTCGAACGCGATCTGCGTGGCCCCATCCGGCGTGATGACCAGCTGCCGTTCCAGATCGATGCTCAGCCTGAAGCCGGGGAAGGCGTTCACCTCGTGGAACAGATGATCGACGCGCAACTCGGTGAGCACGATCGGCAGCAAACCGTTCTTGAAGCAGTTGTTGTAAAAGATATCGGCGAACGAAGGCGCGATGACGGCGCGAAAGCCGTAATCCTGCAACGCCCAGGGCGCGTGCTCGCGGCTGGAGCCGCAGCCGAAATTCTTGCGCGCAAGCAGTATGCTCGCGCCCTTGTAGCGCGGCTGATTGAGCACGAAATCCGGGTTGAGCGGACGCCTCGCGTTATCCATGCCCGGCTCGCCCGCGTCCTGGTAACGCCAGGCATCGAACAGATTGGGGCCGAAGCCCGAGCGCTTGATCGACTTCAGGAACTGCTTGGGGATGATGGCGTCCGTGTCGACATTGGCGCGGTCAAGCGGCGCCACAATCCCGTTGAGCAGGGCGAATTTCTCCATGTGCTATTTCTTCGCCGCGCGCTCTATCGATTCGCCGCCCTGCTTCAGGTCCTTGCCCACCCCCTGCAGGGTGTTGCAACCACTCAACACGAACGCGGCGAGCAGCGAAAGCAGAACAATGTTGGCCTTGCGCATAAACGTCTCTCCTATTTCCAGTTTCGTACGTCGACAAAATGCCCGGCGATCGCGGCCGCCGCCGCCATTTCCGGACTGACCAGATGGGTGCGGCCGCCCGCGCCCTGGCGGCCCTCGAAATTGCGGTTGGAGGTCGAGGCGCAACGTTCACCCGGTTCGAGACGATCGGCGTTCATCGCCAGGCACATCGAGCAGCCCGGCTCGCGCCACTCGAAGCCGGACTCCCTGAACACGCGGTCCAGCCCCTCCTGCTCGGCCTGCGCCTTCACCAGTCCCGAGCCCGGCACCACCAGCGCAAGGCGGATGTTGGAGGCGACGCGCTTGCCGCGCACCATCGCCGCCGCGGCGCGCAGATCCTCGATGCGCGAGTTGGTGCAGGAACCGATGAACACCTTGTCGAGACGTATGTCCTCGATGCGCATATTCGGTTTCAGGTCCATGTAGACGAGCGCGCGCTCCATGCCCTCGCGCCGGGTCGGATCCTTCTCCTTGTCCGGATCGGGCACACGCCCGTCCACCGCCACCACCATCTCGGGCGACGTGCCCCAAGTGACTTGCGGCCGGATAGCGCGCGCGTCCAGCCGCACCACGCGGTCAAACTGTGCGCCGGCGTCGGAGGTGAGCGTACGCCAATGCGCCACGGCATGGTTCCAGCTCTCGCCGGTCGGCGCGAACGTCCGCCCCTTGAGGTACGCGATGGTGACATCGTCAACGGCGACCATGCCGGCACGCGCGCCCGCCTCGATCGCCATGTTGCACAGGGTCATGCGGCCTTCCATGCTCAAGGCGCGGATGCTGCTGCCGGCAAACTCGACGGCACAGCCGGTTCCACCGGCAGTGCCGATCTTTCCGATGATCGCAAGGGCGATGTCCTTGGCGGTGACGCCGCGCGCGAGCGGCCCGTCCACCGCGACCAGCATGTTCTGCATTTTCTTTTGCACCAGGCACTGGGTCGCCAGCACGTGCTCGACTTCCGAAGTGCCGATGCCGTGCGCAAGGCAGGCGAACGCGCCATGGGTGCTGGTGTGCGAATCGCCGCAAACCACCGTCATGCCGGGCAGCGTCGCCCCCTGCTCCGGCCCGATGACGTGCACGATGCCCTGGCGCCGGTCGAGGAAAGGGAAATACGCCTTGGCGCCGTATTCGCGGATGTTCGCGTCCAGGGTTTCGACCTGCAGGCGCGAGATCGGGTCCTTGATACCTTCGTTCCAGTCGGTGGTGGGTGTGTTGTGATCGGCCGTGGCCACGATCGAATCAATGCGCCAGGGCTTGCGCCCGGCGAGCCGCAGGCCTTCGAACGCCTGCGGGCTGGTGACCTCGTGCACCAGGTGGCGGTCGACATAGAGCAACGCGGTGCCGTCGTCCTCGACGTGCACCACGTGGTTCGCCCAAAGCTTGTCGTACAGGGTCTGCGGCATGACCGGGAACAGTGATCGATAAAACGTAATTATGCCACGGAAAACAGGGATTTGGAGCGCAAGCGGACGCAAAAAACGAGGACTGGACGCCGGCTTGAAGCGCCGCCTGAAGAAATCGGACAAAGGCGGGGGGAAAGGTGCAATTCGCGATCACCACCGGCGACAGGCAATGGCAGGCGCGGCACTCACACGCCTGCGGGACGCACTTTCTCATCCACCAGCACATAGCCGGCGAAGGCGGCGAAGGCCGCGGCGCTGAATGTCCAGGCCGGGCCGATGCTGTCCCAGCCGAGACCGGCGAGCATGCTGCCGAGCATGCCGCCGGCGCCGAAAGACACCGACAGGTAGATCGCCTGACCGCGCACCTGATGCGCGCCCCGAAACCAGCGGTGTATCGCCGTCACCGCCGCGGCATGATAGGCGCCGAAACTCAGCCCGTGCAGAAGCTGAGCGAAGAACAGGACAGGCGCCGAATCCACGCCCCAGCCGATCATGAGAAAACGCACCACCGTCGCGGCAAAACATACCAGCAGGATGGCCGAAAGCGAAAAGCGCCGCAGCAGGGCCGGCATCAACAGGAACAAGGCAATTTCGGCAATCACGCCGTAGGTCCACATCCAGCCGACCGCGGCCTTGCTGTAACCGTGATCCACGAGGTAGATGGAAAAAAAAGCATACTGCGGCCCGTGCGCAAGGCTCATCAGGAAACACGCGCCAAGCAGCGCCGCGACCTCGGGCCGCCGCAGGATGGTCCACACCGGATCGGGCTCGGCGCGGCCCGTTACCGCAGGCGCATCGGGGACAGCGAGGGCGCAGGCCCAACTCAGCCCAAAACTTGCGAGCACCATCCACAGCAGGCTCGCCACCGGCAGCGCATCGAGCGCATAACCGACCAGGGTCACGGTGATGATGAAACCCACCGAGCCCCACAAGCGGATGGAACCGTAACGGCTGGTCGCGCCGCGCAGGTGCGACAGCGTCAGCGACTCGGCCAGCGGCATGGACGCGCTGGTGAAAAACCCGCTGGCGAGGAGCAGCGCGAACAAGCCCCAGAACGAGTCGACGAAAAAGAAACCGGCGAAGCAGGCCGCGCCCAGCGCCAGCGTGACGCTGATGATGCGCGCGCGCTCGCGCCTGCGGTCGGCGACCCATCCCCAAACGTTCGGACCGATCACCCGCGTCAGCGAGCCGAGGGAGAGCAGCACTCCGATCTGCGCCGCGGCAAGACCAAGCGAGGCCAGATACAGGCTGAAATACGGGGCGGACGCGCCGACATAGGCAAAGTACGCGAAATAGAACGCGGACAGGCGCCAGTAGGGAACCGGCGGTGATGAAGCTGCGGACAAATTCAAGATCTCGGCGGCGCGCACGCAAGCGCAATGTTTCATTCTACATGGCGGGTTCTGGGATAAACTGCCGCAATTTTGCGCCCTGCTGAATAGCCTTTCGCACCGCTCCGCGCACATCCACGCATCCAATTCTGCATATGCTCAAACAACTGCACTCGCGCGCCACGCTGTTCCTGCTGTTCGCCCTGTCCGGTTTTGCCGGACTGATCTACGAATCCATCTGGAGCCATTACCTCAAGCTGTTCCTGGGGCATGCGGCGTACGCCCAAACTCTGGTGCTGGCGATATTCATGGGCGGCATGGCGTTCGGTTCCTGGCTGTGCAGCCGCTTCTCCGGAGGCTGGAAAAACCTGCTCGTCGGCTACGCTGTCGCCGAAGCCGTCATCGGCGCCTGCGCGTTCGCGTTTCATCCGCTGTTCGTCGCCGCAACCGGCGCGGCTTTCGACACGGTCCTGCCGGCGCTCGGATCAGAACTCGCCGCCACCTGGTTCAAGTGGTCCCTGGGCGCCGCGCTGATCCTGCCGCAATCCATCCTGCTCGGCATGAGCTTTCCGCTGATGAGCGGCGGGCTCATCCGCCGCCATCCCGATGCGCCGGGCGCGTCGCTCGCCATGCTCTATTTCACCAACAGCCTGGGTGCGTCCATCGGTGTCTTGGCGAGCGGATTCTTCATGATCGCAAAGCTGGGCCTGCCCGGCACCATACAGGCAGCCGGCGCCATCAACCTCGCGCTGGCGGCGCTTGTGTGGCTGATCGCGCGTGGTGTCGAGCCGCCCGCGGCGGCGCCCACCAGTACGGACCAGGACGAGGACCGCGGTTATTTCAGGCTGCTGCTCGCCACCGCGCTGTTAACCGGCGCCGCCTCGTTCATTTATGAAATCGCCTGGATCAGGATGCTCAGCCTGGTGCTGGGGGCATCCACCCACTCGTTCGAACTGATGCTCTCGGCCTTCATTCTCGGCCTCGCCTGCGGCGGCTACTGGGTGAAGCGCCGCATCGACCGCAGCGCGGACCCGACGCGCCTGCTCGGCGTGGTGCAGGTGGTGATGGGGCTCCTCGCGCTCGCCACGCTGCCGCTGTATGGCACCATGTTCGAGGTCATGACCTGGGTAATGAAGGGCTTGGCGCGAAGCGAAAGCGGCTACGCGCTCTACCACCTTTCCAGCCACGCCATCGCGCTCGCGATCATGTTCCCGGCCACCTTCTGCGCCGGCATGACCCTGCCGCTCATCACCTATTCCCTGCTGCGCCGCGGTCACGGCGAGAAAAGCATAGGCGCCGTCTACGCCGCCAATACCCTGGGCGCAATCCTCGGCGTGTTCGCCGCCGCGCACCTGGGACTGCCGTTCCTTGGACTGAAGAACCTCGTCGCCGCGGGCGCCGCAATCGACACCCTGCTCGGCGTATACCTGCTGTGGCGTGTCGCCCCCGGCGGGCTCGCCCCGGCGCTGGCCGGCGGCGCGGCCGCGCTGGCGCTGGTTCTCGCGTTTGCGCTGGTGCAGTTCGACGTCCACCGCATGGTCTCGGGCGTATTCCGCCACGGCACCATTTACACCGCCGCCGACATGAAGCCGCTGTTTTACCGGGACGGCAAGACGGCCACGGTCAGCCTGGTCGAATTTCCGGAAGGCACCAGCATCCGCACCAACGCCAAATCCGACGGCGCCATCAACCTGAAGCCCGGCGCGCGCATCTCGGATGAGATCACCATGGTGCTCACGGCGGTGCTGCCGCTCGCGCTGAAGCCCGATGCGAAAAATGCCGCCATTATCGGCATGGGCACCGGGCTCACGGTGCATACCATGCTCGCCAACTCGAAGATCGATGCCGTCGAAACCATCGAGATCGAACCCGCCATGGTGGAGGCGGCACGCGGCTTCATCGCGCGCAACGCCAACGCCTACGCCGATCCGCGCAGCCACATCCGCATCGACGATGCCAAGACCTTTTTTTCCACCCGCAACGGCCGCTACGACATCATCGTCTCCGAGCCCTCCAACCCCTGGGTGAGCGGGGTATCGAACTTGTTTTCGAACGAGTTCTACCATCTGGTGCGCCGCTATCTCAAACCCGGCGGCGTGCTGGTGCAGTGGTTCCAGCTGTATGAAATCGACATCAGCCTGGTGGCTTCGGTGCTGCGCGCGCTGGGCGACAACTTTCCCGATTACGCCATCTACGCCTCCACCGACAACGACCTGCTGATCGTCGCCGGCGATGCGGCAACGCTGGCGCAGCCGCTCGCCGACGTGTTTCGCGAACCCGGTCTGGCGCGAGAACTGCGCGCCGTGCATCTGCAGAATCTGGCCGACCTGCAAGTACGCAAGATTGCCAGCCGCGCCACCGTTCACCCGCTGATGCAAAGCTATCCGGTACCGGCGAACTCGGACTACTACCCTTATCTCGACCTGAACGCCGCGCGCTACCGCTTCCTGCAACAGGGCGCAGGCGATCTGGCCAGCCTGAACAGCGCCGGCGTACCGGTGATTCCGATGCTGGAGGGCGGAAACCCGCCGCCGCGGGTGTCGCTCGACGGTGCCGATTACTTCAGCCTGATCGAGCAGATACGCCGCGCCCAATACGTGCGCGACAGCTATCTGAAACCGAATCCACCCGAGCCGCTGGCGCTGCCGCGCGCGCTGCAAAAAGACCTGGAACTCGCCAGCCTGCGCGCGCTCGACTGCTGGGATCCGGCGCGGCACGACGCCTGGCTGCATTCCCTGTTCGAAGTGGCGATTGCGGTGAATTCTTTCCTCCCGCCGGAGGAAACCGCGGCGATATGGCGGCGCTTCGAGTCCGCCGGCTGCTACGGCTCGCTGCCCCGGCAATACCAACTGTGGATCGCGCTGTTCAAGGCCGTCGGCGGGCGCGACGCCGCCAACATGAGCGCGCTCGCTGCGCAATTGTTCGCGTTGTCCGGCGATCTGCCCGCGGAGAGCCGGCGCTATCTGCTCACCGCCACGATGACCGGCTATCTCGCGCAAAACAAATCCCGCGAAGCCCTGCAGGCGTGGGAGCGCTACTCGCCTTCAATTTCGCGCGATGAGCGCGCTCACCTTATGCTGCGCCTGTTGTATGCCAAGGCGAGCGGCGGCAAGGCGCCGCCGAATTAAGCGCTTCGGCGTGCAGCCTACGCTTCGTCAGCGTCGGGATTGTCGACCGGCTTCGCGGAATATTTCGCCGCGAGTCTTGAGTCCGCCACGCGCGCCGCGATTTTCGGCGTCGAGGTCACGACATCGGCATTCTGTGCGCGGTGCCTGAGCGCGTGGTCGGCCAGCACCAGCGCCAGCATCGCTTCCGCAATCGGCGTGGCGCGGATGCCGACGCAGGGATCATGGCGGCCGTGGGTCTCCACCGTCACCGCTTCCCCGTTTTTGTTGATCGAGCGGCGCGCAAGGCGGATGCTGGAAGTGGGCTTGATGGCGATGTTCACCACCAGGTCCTGGCCGGTGGAAATGCCGCCCAATATGCCGCCGGCGTTGTTGGACAGGAATCCGTGGGGCGTGAGCTCATCGGAGTGCTCGGTGCCCTTCTGTTCGACCGAGGCGAAACCAGCGCCGATTTCCACTCCCTTCACCGCGTTGATGCCCATCATGGCGTAAGCGATGTCGGCGTCGAGCCGGTCATATACCGGCTCGCCCCAGCCCACCGGCACGCCTTCGGCGACGACGGTGATTTTCGCGCCGCAGGAATCCCCCGATTTGCGTAGAGCATCCATGTAGGCTTCCAGCGCCGGCACCACAGCCAGGTCCGGAACAAAGAAAGGATTCTGATCGACCGCGCTCCAGTCCTTGAGCGCGACCTTGTTCGAGCCGAGTTGCGACAGGTAACCGCGCACGCTGATGCCGTATCGCTGTTTCAGCCACTTCTTCGCGATCGCCCCGGCGGCAACGCGCACCAGCGTCTCGCGCGCCGACGCGCGCCCGCCGCCGCGATAGTCGCGGATGCCGTATTTTTGCCAATAGGTGTAGTCGGCATGCCCCGGGCGGAAGGTCTCGGCGATGTTGCCGTAGTCCTTGCTCTTCTGGTCCTCGTTGCGCACCAGAAAACCGATGGCGGTGCCGGTAGTCTTGCCTTCGAATACGCCGGAAAGAATTTCCACGCGGTCGGCTTCGCGCCGCTGGGTCACGTGGCGCGAAGTGCCGGGCTTTCTGCGGTCGAGCTCCTGCTGGATGTCGGCTTCCGCGAGTTCCAGTCCCGGCGGACAGCCGTCCACCACGCCGCCGTAGGCAGGGCCATGCGACTCGCCAAACGAGGTGACGCAGAACAGTTTTCCCAGAGTGTTCCCCGACATGATTTCACCCGCGAATTTGCTGCGTCGAGTTTAGCATAGGCCTCGCCCCCGCCCGTCGGAACGCCACGGCAGACCGGTCGAAAAATCCGCGCGTCTCGAACATCCCCGCCGCCAGGCGCTTTCCGCCGGCGCGCAGGCTGCGTTTGAGCACGAAGTCGAACAGCAGCGGATTGTGCTCGCGCAGCCCCTTGAACAGCGGCGCCGCGCTTTTTTCGATGTAACCCCGCTCCACCAGGTAATCCACGGAGTAGATCGGAAACACGCCCGGCAGCGGATAGTCCGAGCCGTTCAGCAGGCGCGCGTGCCAGTCCTCGCGCTGGATTACATGGGAAAGGGGCGCGCCGGCGCGAGCGGTCTGCGTCATGGCCGAAATGTCGCCGTAGAGCCTGCCCAGATGGCGCGGCTCGTCCATCAGCCGCGCGAACAGCGTGAAATTGTCGATCGCCGGGCCGTTCGCGCCGCGGTCGGTATCGCGGTCCTGGCCCATGGAGGCGCAATGCGCCACCACCACGCGCACGCCGTGATCGAGCGCGCGCCGCAGCCGCAGCGGATTGCCCAGCTCCTGCGCATCCGTCCCCTGCAGGGCGCGCTCCAGGCCTGCATGGGTGATCAGCGGCAGATCGAGCCGCGCGAGCGCCACGTAGAAGCGATCGCACAGCTTGGATGCCGGATCGATGCCCATCGCAGCCGGCAGCCATTTGAGCGCGCGCGCGCCCTGCTCCACCGCCGCCTCCAGCTGCTCGACGCAGTCGCGGCGATACGGGTGCACCGAGGCCGCCCATTCGAAGTACTGCGCATGGCGCCGCGCGATTTGCGCGGCGTAGCGGTTGGGAACATGAAAGCTTGTCTGCTCCCATGACACGTCGCCCGCCTCGGTAACCGTCGCATCGAAAGCGAGCAACAGCAATTTCGCTCCGGGGCGCATGTCGTCAAGCAAAGTGCGCAGACGCTCGACATAGCTGCGGTCCACCTGCCCCGGCGCATCGTGCACGCAGCCGGCGTTCATGAAAAACAGGCGCTGCGCGTGCTGCAGGGGATCGCGCAGGCCTTCCATGGCAGGGTTGATATAAATGCCGCTGCCGGACTCACCCGCGCCGGAATCCCCGCTGCCGGAGTCGCCGGTACCCGCGAGGTGGCAGTGGCCGTCCCACATCTTGCCCGGGTCGATGCCGTCCCAGGCGGCGCGCACCAGATCGTGCCGGGCGAGCGCTTCGGGCAGGGCGCCGCGGCAAGGATTGACGAAGCCCTGCTCCGGCCAGAAGCGCCAGGCGGCGAGCCCGCCGGCGCCGAGCGCAAGCGTGCCCGATAGCGCGAGAAATCTTCTACGGGAAATGCTCAGAACCGCGCTTACGTTGGCGAGTCCTTGATGTAGCCCTTGAGCATGCGGTTCTCGAACGCCTGCTCCTCCAGCACCGCCCTGGCCACATCGTGAAACGAGAGCACGCCGACCAGCGTATCGCCTTCCATCACCGGCATGTAGCGGATGTGGTGCTCCAGCATCACGCTGCGCAGTTCGTCGACTTCGACATTCGGCGCTATGGTCCTGGGGTTTTTTACCATGATGGCGTCCACGCGCACGCCCTGGATCGAGCCTTTGTTACTGTGCACAGCCTGCAGCACTTCGCGGAAGGTCAGCATGCCCGCGAGGGTCCCCTGGCTCATCACCACGAGCGAGCCGATGTCCTTCTCGGACATGATGCTGACCGCGTCGCCCACCATTCCCTCCGGGGCGATGCTGATCAACAGCTTGCCTTTTATTCTGAGTATGTCCCGCAGTTGCATGATGTCCTCCTCCGCCAAGGGCAGACCATAGTGTAGACCATGCCGCAAGCGCCTGCCAGCCAGCCTGTCTGCATCTCCTAACTTACGCGAGAGCAAGGGCTATATCGACGGCCGGTTCACCAGCACGATCCCCGCGCCGACCAGCAGCGCCCAGGCGAGAAGAAGCACCGCGGCGATGATCGAGCGCAATCCCGCCTGCATGATGGGCGAAATGCCCGCGGCGGCGACTTTGATCGCGATCTGGTTGAAACCCCAGCACATGCACAGCACGATCATCATCGACACCGCCAGCGCATCGGCGGGTTTGCGCTCGGACGACAATGTATCTGTTTTTCCTGCGGGTGAAATTCGCGTCAGGCGCCGGGCGATGTTACCCCGAGCTGCACCCCGATCGGCTGCGCGGGGTAATGGAACCCGATCGGCCCGTCGGGCTCGGCGTGAATGAACTGGTGCACCACCGGATTGTCGGACGCCAGCATCTCGTCCGGCGTGCCTTTGCCGACCACCACGCCGTCGGCGATGACATACAGATAATCGACCAGCTTGAGCGACTCGCTCACGTCGTAGGTGACGATGATCGAGGTGGTGCCGAGCGCATCGTTCAGGCGCCGGATCAGGTCGGCGATGACGTTGAGCGAAATCGGGTCCAGGCCCGCGAACGGCTCGTCGTACATCGTAAGCATCGGGTCGTGCACGATGGCGCGGGCGAGCGCGACGCGGCGGGCCATGCCGCCGGAGAGTTCGCTGGGCATGAGGTTTCTCGCCCCGCGCAAGCCGACTACATGCAGTTTCATCAGAACGAGGAAGCGAATCAGCTCCTCGGGCAGGTCGGAATTTTCGCGCAGCGGAAACGCAATGTTCTCGTACACCGACAAGTCGGTAAACAGCCCGCCCGCCTGGAACATCATCCCCATCTTGCGCCGCAGCTGGTACAGGCCGTCGCTGTCGAGTTCGTGCACCAGCTCGCCGGCGACGGTGACCGTGCCTTGCGCGGGCTTATCCTGACCGCCGATCAGCCGCAGCAGCGTGGATTTGCCGCAACCGCTCGCCCCGAGGATGGCAACGAGCTTGCCGCGGGGAACCTTCAGACTCAGGCCTTTGAGGACTTCGCGTCCGCCGTAATTGAACTTGACGTCGCTAACCTCGACTAAGTTATCGGTGGCAGGATTCATCAAAGGCGAGGTTGGGCGCAAAGGGGTGATCGGACGGCTTCTTTGCCCGATTTTACACGGCTTCGCGGCCGCATGAGGCCCGGCCTGCAGCCGCCTTTGCAAGCGGCGGCGCTCCGACGCTGCCACATCGCGTATAGTTTGACTTGGGAACAGGAGACGCACATGAACAGGCGCAGCGCTCTAAAGGTGTTGGCGGTGACGCCCTTGGCCGGGCTGGCCGGGTCGTGGTATGCACGGCCGGCCTATGCAAAAGGAGAAAAAGCCGTGGAAGAACTGCAGAAAGACTGGAAAGCCCTGCTCGCCGAGGGCGCCGACGTGGCGAGCGACACGGACGCTTTGAAACTGTCCAACGATGAATGGAAGAAACGCCTCTCGCCGCAGGCGTACGACGTGCTGCGCAAGGAGGGCACCGAGCGTGCCGGCTCGAGCCCGCTCGACCGCGAAAAGCGCCCCGGCGTGTTCGTTTGCGCGGGCTGCGGCCTGCCGCTGTTCAGCTCGGCGATGAAATTCGACAGCGGCACCGGCTGGCCCAGTTTTTTCACCACCATACCAGGCGCGTTCGGCACCAGCCGCGATTTCAAGCATATTTTCCCGCGCACCGAGTACCACTGCGCGCGCTGCGGCGGGCACCACGGTCACCTGTTCGAGGACGGCCCGGAACCGACCGGTCTGCGCTATTGCAACAACGGCGTGGCGCTGCGCTTCATCCCTAAAACGAACAAGTCGTAGGCCGGACAGCGCAGCTCCTGCAGCGCACTGCAGCCCGTACAATGGGCGCATGCACAGCGACAAGAACACGCCCTACGCCGGACTCACGCCCGATTGCGTGCTCGATGCGCTCGACAGCATAGGGTTGCGCGGCGACGGGCGCCTGCTCGGCCTCAACAGCTACGAGAACCGCGTCTATCAGATCTGGCTGGAGGATGGGCCGGGTACGGCATCGCCCGTGGTGGTGGCGAAGTTCTACCGCCCCGAACGCTGGAGCGACGCGCAGATACTGGAGGAGCACGATTTCGTGCGCGAGCTCGCCGAACGCGAGCTTCCGGTCGTCGCCGCGCTTGCGCCGGACGGCAAGACCCTGCACCAATTCGGCGGCTATCGCTTCGCCGTGTATCCCAAACGCAGTGGCCGCGCGCCGGAACTCGAGGACCGCGAAACCCTGGAGTGGATGGGCCGTTTCATCGGCCGTATCCACGCGGTCGGCGCGCTCGCGCCTTTCCGCGCGCGGCCCGCGCTCGACCGTGCCAGCTTCGGCGCGGAGCCGCGCGACTATCTCCTCGCCCACGGCTTCATTCCAGCCGATCTCGCCGCGGCCTGGACCAGCGTGGCGGCGCAGGCGCTCGACGGCGTGAGCCGCTGTTACGAGCGCGCCGGCACGGTGAAAGACCTGAGGCTGCATGGTGACTGCCATGCCGGCAACGTGCTCTGGGTCGACAGCGCGGAGGCGCATGGCCCGCATTTCGTCGACTTTGACGACGCGCGCATGGGGCCGGCGGTGCAGGACCTGTGGATGCTGCTCTCGGGCGATCGCGCCGCCATGGTGCGCCAGCTTGCCGACCTGCTCGCCGGCTACGAGGATTTCCACGAATTCGATGCGCGCGAACTGCATCTGGTGGAGGCGCTGCGCACGCTGCGCCTCGTCCACTACTCGGCCTGGATCGCCCGCCGCTGGGACGACCCCGCCTTCCCCGCCGCGTTTCCCTGGTTCAACACGCAGCGCTACTGGCAGGACCGGATTCTGGAGTTGCGCGAGCAGATCGCGCTGATGGACGAGCCGCCCCTCTGGTCGAACTGAGCGGGCTCTGTTTCTAGAACTTGTATCTCAGCGCCAGCCTGAGAACGTTCACGCTATAGCGCGGAGCTTGTTCGCCCAAGGTCAGAACGTTCGGGATCGTGCCGGATGCAATGCCCTCGAGCATCCAGTTCTTGCTGTCGAAGCGTTCGTGCCAGTAGCTCGCCTGCAGCGATACATTGTCCTTCAGACGGTAGCTTGCATGGAGTTTCAGGCTGTCGAGCGTCGTCGAAAGGCTGGGAAATGCCGGATTCAACGCGCCTGTAACCACGCTGATTTCGCCCTTCGAGCGCGTGACGCCGTAATCGGCGCCGATATCGAGCTTGTCCTTGATCGCCGCGTGTTTCAGGCCGATGCCGACGAAATCGATCTTGTCCTTGTTCTCGCCCGACCAATCCGCTGTCGAAAACGTCTGGCTCCCCGCCTGCGTCGACTTGATTTCCTGATGGTTCGCGAAAACATGCAGACTGGTGTTTTCCGAGAGTACCACGGTGACATCGGCGTTCAGGTTGAGGTCCCTGCCGCTCCGCAAACCGATGGTGGAATCCAGATAATCGTCCTTGGAGGCCTCGACGCCAAACCCGATGTTCACGTTTTCCGTGACGGCAAGGTCGGCGTGCAACGCGGCCATTTCCCGCGTGCGGCTGGCCATATTGTATTTTCGCAGCAAGGGATTCTCCGGCGGCGCGATCGCGGGGACCACCTGGTAGCCCGAGTTCCTGCGCTCGCCATGCGCGAGCTTGATTGACAAATTCAACTTGTCCAGTGCGCGGGCGCTGACTTTTGCCCAGACCGTATCCTCGCGCGTCGTGTCGACCTCCTGGAAAGTCCGCGTGCGCGAGTCGATATCCGCGCCAACGGCGGCCTTCAGGCGCGCCGTCGCCCTGTAGTCGGCGCTCAACTTGAATTTCTCCTGGGTGAAACTGTAGGGCAGGTTCGTTCTCGGCGCCCCGGTAAACATGTCGGTCGCCACCGAGGGGTATATCGCCTGCGGCGTCTGGTTGTCGCGATCGTTGTAGATGTATGCGGCGTTCAGGCGCAACTTGGGGGTGAGCGCAGAGCTGAGTTTCAGATTCGCGTCCAGGGTCGCGGCACGACCGTTCAACGAACTTCCCGGCAGGCCCGGAACCGCCAGCGTGGTGTTCTGTGTCGACGCGAGGAATGCGTCATTCTGCGTCATGCGGCCGATGGCGACGTCGGCGCTGGCGCGCGTGCGCTCGCTGAACTGGTATCCCAGCGAGGCCGAGACCTGGTGAAACTGGTTGTCCGGCGGCAGCGCGAGCGAGCCCGCCCCGGCGCCGGGGAACCCCGGCAAGAACGTGAACGGGTTCTGCCAGTTCAGGGAGTCATTGCTGTTGCGCAACGTCGAGCCGTAGTAGGCAAGCTTCATTTGAAATTTCTTGCCCGTGTAGGAGGCCGATGCGTCGAGCTGATCGGTCACGTAATCCACCGGTTCGACCAGCTGGGCGGAATTGACGAAGAACGCGCCCGCGGTGCGTTTCATGCCTTCCTTGGTTTCATGGCGGAAATTGACGGCGTACTCCCAGTCGCGGGTGCGATTCCAGGATGCGCCCACGCCCAACTGTTTCCTTTGCGTCCCCAGGTCGACCTGTTGCAGCGTGCCTGCAAGAGGCATCGCGGCGGTGGTAGGCGCAGGAAAGCCGGCCGGCAAGGTCAGGGATGCGCCACCGCTACCGGCGAAGGGCGTCAGCGCGCCGTCCCAAATGCGGTGCGACGTCTCGTCGTACTTGAAACGCAATTTGTAGCTGCCCTGTCTTCCGCCTTCGGCATCGAGAGAGCGCGTGTCCAGCCCAAGGTTCGACGCATTCAGGTTCCAATAACTTCCGTCCTCGCCACGAGAGCGCAGCGCGCCACCGCCGATGAAAAATCCACCTTTTTCATCAAGTCCGTTGTATTCGCCGAATTTCGAGGACTTGTCGGAAACCGACCCGACGCCGACGTCCAGCGTCCCGCTCAGCCCTTGCTCGAATTTGCAGGACTCGCATTTCCACTGCGAGGTATCGACCGCAGCCTGGCCGGCGCCGTTGTCCGCCGCGGCCGCCGCAGTCATCGACGACAGCACGCTGAGCAGAAACAGTTGATTCGAGGTCTTCATGTTCTTGTCCTGATTTAGTTCCGGCATAACGCGCTTAGCGCATCAGCTTGACTCCAGAGGGGTGATTCGAGCCGTGTACCTGCGAATGGCAATTCATGCAACTCCCTGCAAGCAGGAAGGCCGATCCGCCGGCGCCGCCGCCCGGCAGTCCGGCGGGCGTGCGCGCCACCGCGGGATGGCTCGCCACCGTGTGGCATTGCTGGCACAACAGCGGTGCATTCTTCTTCAATAACGCCTGTTGCACGCTGCCATGCGGCGAGTGGCACAAAGCGCAGTCCTCCGCCACCGGCGCGTGCTCCCACAGGAACGGGCCGCGCTTTTCCGCGTGACAGGTGTAGCAGGTCTGGTTCACGGTCGGCTTTATCAACATTGCCGTAGCGCTCGACCCGTGCGGGTTATGGCACTCGCTGCAGGCAATCTTGCCGAAGCGAACCGGATGCGCAGAAGGCTTGCTGAACTCCGCGCGTTGCTTCTTGTGGCAGTCGTAGCAGACCTCCGGCTGGGTGGCCTTGGCAAGCAGCGGGTCGCGCTCGGCGTGAATCTTGTGGCAACTGCTGCAGGCGACATTGTTGCTGTCGTGCGTGCTGGCATGCCAGCCGCTGCGCGCATTCCCCTGATGGCACTCCAGGCAGAACTTGTTGCGCTGCTGCGGCGTAAGGAAGGATGTCGACCTGTTGTTATTTATCGCGTTCTTGTCGCCGCCGCCGGCGACGTGCTTCGCGCCCGGGCCGTGGCAGGCCTCGCATTGCAATCCGCCGACTCCAAACGGGGCGCGCTTGTCGGCGCGATTGGCGTGCTTGGTCTTGAAGATGGGAAAGACGGGATAGGGCCAAGCCTCGGTGTGGCACATCAGGCAGGTGTCGGCCCCTGTCGCCGTGTATTCGGTTCCCAGGCCGGGCGGCGGCGGCGGTTCCGCCGCGGCCGGGACGGGCGTTGCCGCAGCCGGGGCGGCTGTCTGTGCGATTGCCCCGGCGCTGAACGCAAGACCCGACAGTAGTAGCGCAGCGAGTAATGACTTGGTGATATTCATCGTTGTCTGTCCGTTAGCCATGGTTCTTGTCGATCTGTTACTTCACACCGTGCATCACCTGGACGTCGAACGCTTTGCCGGGTCCGTGGCAGAACGAGCAATTTTCCGGAGCCGCGGCGTCAATGACTGCCTGCGTTACCGCGAATTTCCCGCCATTGAACGCATCCTGGATGTGCGTTTTCGCCACTGCGGTATCGTGGCAGGACGAGCATACCGCGGCAATCGGTGTGATTCTCAGGTTGTCCGAAGGATCGCTCGCCGATGTGCCGGTACTGATGGTATTCGCCAGAATGCCATTGGCCGTAGGCGCTGCCCAGGTTCCAGTCAGTTGGTAGGACGTGCCGGCGTGGCAGATCGCGCAATCCTTCAACAATCCGGGGAAGACGACTTTGCTGAAATCGTTCAGGCTGCCGCCGAAGCCGTAAATCGTGATCCCCTTCTCGCGCGTGCCGCCATTGCTCTTTTGCCCCGCATGGATGGCGTGGACCATGGTCTTGAAATCGATCGACTCTTCCAGCTTGCCATCGACGCCGCCGGTGAGCACACCCGCGGTGGCCGGACGCCGGGCGGCGTCGGTCGCGTTCGGATTATGGCAAACCGCGCACACGCCGGGTTCGTCGGTGCGGTTGTTGCCGTGCAGGCTCAGCACGCCATGGCAGACATTGCACTTGGCGATGTCAATCACCAACCGTCGCGCTGTTACCGCGCCGGTAATCGCGTAATCCTTGAACGCGCTGGTTACACGTAAGCGGTCGGTGAATGTCCCGTCCGTGGTGACATCTCCCGCAGGGTGGCCGTCGATGGTGACGCGCAGCGTGCCCGTCTGCGCGGCGGGAATGGCAACGGGCGAAGTAACGGTATAAGTGCCGGCCGCGGTTCCGGCCGCGGAACTCGCCAATGCGTCGATGCTGACCGGCTGGCCGTAGTTTTGAACGCTGCCGCTGTTGCCGAAGTCCGCCGTGTTCCAGCCGATACTGACGGCCAGCCTGCTCGTGCCGTTCGCCGTGGCGGTGAACGCCGCATCTGCCTTGAGGTCGTAGGGCTTGTCCCCGTTGGTCGGATCGGTGACCGAGAAGGTGATGACTGGTTTGCTTCCCGCCGCGGTTGGCGTGGCGCTGATGATGTTGTACTTGAACTTTGCCGTCGCGGCCTTGAGCCTCGCCGGGAAACTGTGTGCCACCACAATATCCTTGGCGTCCGTGAACTTCCCTGCCGCATGGCACAGCGCGCACGCGCTGCTGTCGGTCATGACGCCGCCGGTATGTGCCTTCGTCTGATACGGCTTGGCCGGATCCGGCGATGCGCCGAAGTAAACATTGTCATGGCAGGAACCGCAGGCGCCCATGTTCGGCAGGGTCTTCCAGTTGTCGCCCTGCGCGCTCGCGTTCGCAGCGCCGGCGGTGCCGTCGTGGCATTTGGTGCAATTGCGCACGTCCTGCGGGAAAACGACACGCGAGTAGTCAATGCCGCCGACCTTGTACGGGGTGCCGGCGATCACGCTGGGCAGGGCGGCACCGTTGTTGTTGTAATGGATTTTGTGGATCATCACCTTGAAATCGAGCGGTGTGCCGGGCGTCCCGGCGATCCACGAACCCGGATTGTGGCAGGTGACGCACAAGCGGGTATCGATGCGGGTGGTGCCGGGCATCGCGACCTCGACATGGCATTGATTGCACGTGGACGTCAGCACGATATCCCGCTTGTTGCCGGGGCCGCCGTTCGGCACGAAATCATAAATGCCGGAGGACCTGGGATACGCGCTGTTGCCCTGCTGAATCGTGAACCGGTGCGTCAGGCCCGGCTGATAGCTGAGATCGAGCGCCCTGCCGTCCGCATCCGTGCACGGCGCCGGACAGGCGGCGTTCCGGATATCGGTGGCAAACGTATAGCTGTAACGGCCGTCCCCGCGGCCAACCAGGGTGCCAAAGGCAAAACCGGCAGCCGAACGCTCCTGGCTGCCCTGCACCGCACCGCCCGCGGCGGTGTTGATATAGTTCTGCCAGGTGCCCGGATCGCCGTTCGATCCCGGCGTCAGCTTGGCGACATTGAATTGCAGGTCAGTCGCAGCAAGGCCCGCCATACCGACGCCGGACTCATTGGTAACGGTGAAGTCCACCACCGGCGGGCTGTTGATGGTTACCCCGGTGATATTCATCGTCAGCGCTGTCGCGCTGGTCAAGGCCGCGACGCCGGTCACGCTTCCCGCCGGCCCCGCAGCCGCGCCCACAGAAGCTGCGCCGCCACCCGAGCCACCGCCGCATGCGGACAAAACCAAGGCCAGCAAGCTTGCCGCCAGAACCTTGAGAAAGGCCCCACTGCGGGGGGCAAGGTCGATCCATTGAAACGATGATCGATGCTTGTTCATGACTACCCTTTTGATTGACGACAAACCGCTTCGTCGCAATGAAAACCGGTCTGAATGCTAAAGCAGATTACCTTATGTTGCAAATGTCGCCCGCCACTGCGCCATTGCTGTTGTTGGGGTCAGCGCCATTCATTTCTGACCGGGTTTGGCCGCTGGATTTTGCTTCTGTCTGGCGATCACCAGTGTCTTCAGATTCTCATAGGGTCCGCGCGGGATGATGCCGCGGGTTGCGAGATGAGCCTTGCTGCCGTACGGACGACCGGCGATGATCTTGTCGGCGTCGGCATCGCCAATGCCCGGCAGGGTCTTCAGTTCCGTCTTGCTTGCGCCGTTGATATCCACGAGCTTGACCTTGGCGGCGGGCTTGGCGGCCTTTGGCTTGGCGCTTTTTTCAGTCGCCAGGGCCTTGCCAATGGCCTTGGTTTCCCCACCCCTACCAGTCTTGTTTTCAACAGCGAGAGACAAACTCGCGCAAAGCAGCAATGCTGCGGCAATCAGGGCGGATTGGACAATACTGGGTTTCATGGAAGATCTCCTTGATCTGCTTGGGTAGCGATCATGCAAGCAACATCGCCCGCCTTGGCCGCGTCGCCTGCACATAGTGGGTTGACGAAAAAAAAGACCCGGAAGCGTTACCGCCTCCGGGTCGTTTCCTTAAACGCTAGCGGGGCACGGCGAACCGTGCCCCGCTTTGTTACTGTGACCAAACCCCGGTCACCCTATTTCGCATGCACGGCTTTGATACCCAGCCCGAAGCTGCTGGTCGGCTGATGGCAGAACATGCACTGCTCGGCTTTTGCCAGGGACGTGGTGCGGTCGCGGTAAATCGAAGCACCGTTGCTCTCCATGTGCTGCTTCGCGACATCGGCGTCGTGGCAGGAGAAGCAAGCGGCGGCGATCGGCGAAATCACCAGGTTGGTGCCCGCACCGGCGGTAAGCGTGCCCGCAGCAGTGCTATAGCTCGGGCCTGTTCCAAAATTCTGGTCGCGCGGAACATAGGATGCCGGTGAAAACGAGACGCTGGTGGCCGCGGCAGCCGTAGTGAAGCCGGTACCAGTCGCCACCGTCCTGTACTGGCGGTTGGGCAGGGCACTCGACGAGGCACTGGCGCTGAAGTCATACGTGCCGGCCACATGGCAGGTCTCGCATCTGCTCAGGATGCCCGGATACTCGACCTTGGAGAAATTGTTGGTGGCCGACACCCCATGCCAATTGTAGGGCACGTCGCGCTTGCTGGCCGCGTGTATCGCGTGGATAAAGTTGGTGGAATCCGCACTCCAGCCGGAGCTGGCCCGGTTCGGCGTGTGGCACCATGAGCAGGTGGTACCGTCGTTACGCTGGCCGCCATGGAAGGTGGCTTCGGCAAATATGCCGAGTTCCAGGTGGCAGGCGTTACACAATGCATCGCTCACAATCGCGCGGCGGCCGGTATAGCCGGTGGCGACCATTTGCACATCCGGCGTGACGACGAGCAGTCCGCCGGCCGGAGTGGTTATGCCGGCCGGACCTGTCGATGCCGTCGCCGAAGCCGAAACCGGATAGTCCGCCAGGTTCGTCTGGGTGAGCGGCATGCTGGAGGTCAGGGTGTACTCGTAACCCATCCCGCAGGTGAGCATCACTGCGTTATCCGGAACAGTGTAGCCGGTGAGGGTCACCTTGTAGTAGCCGCTCGCGTCGATCGCCGACAGGGTGCCTGCGCCGGTGCCGGTCGCGGTACCTTTCCAGATGCTCCTCAGATAGGCGCTGACGCTGGCGTTGAAATCGGCCGGTGCGGTGATGCCATCCTGGGGGACCGCCCACACACAGTTGAGGCTGGGCGCACCCATGAATGCGGGCCAAATCTCGGTTGATGTCGCCGGGTTGTTAAACGGTTGCGGCGTACCATTCTGCAGCATCCTAAAGGTCATTTCCACGTTCTTGTTCGCGTTCCTGACGACGCTCTTGAGATCGTAGGTGATCTTGATCGCGCCCGCCGGCAGATTGTCCCGGTTCGAGGCAACCCAGGCCGCATTGGTACGGATGTTGGTGCCGCCGACCGCGAATGCGTTGGTGGCGGATGGCTTGGTTACCGGTATGTGATAGACCGGGATCGAAGTTGCGTCATGGCACAGGGCGCACTGGCTGTCGTCCAGCTTGGCGCCACCGATATGGCCGCCGGTACCGCCGGCGTTGGTCGTGCCCTTGCCGGTCTTCCAGTCGATGCCGTCGTGGCACGCGCCGCAGGCGAGCCGGCTGGGTACCATCTTCCAGTTGTCGGCCTGTGAGGCGACCTTGGGGGCGGTGTTGTCGTGGCACTTGGTGCAATTCCTGTAGTCCTGCGGGTATCTGGTTTCGTTCAGCAGGACATTGGCGTAGTTGTAGTTTGCCTTTTTCAGCCCTTCACCCTTATGTACCCGGTGAATCAGGACGGGAAAATCCCCGATGGTCACGCCGTCGGCAACATAGGTGGTCGGCGAATAGCTGACGGATCCGGTAGTTGCATTGACTGTCTTTGTCAGCGCCGGGAATGCATTATTGGTGGAAGTCGAATTCGTTCGTCCATACTTGCGCTGATCGGTGTGGCAGACCACGCAGTATTTCGGGTCGTAGCGGCTGCCGCCATGAAAAGTTGCACTTTCCGTGCCGGGAATGCCGCCGAGCTTGGCGTGGCATTCATTGCAGCTCGCTTTATCGACGATCAGCCGTTGGGGCACGGTGGCATCCGTCGGCGCTACCGCTTTGCCGGTGGCGGGGATGAAATCATAGACGGCATTGGTCGGGTTCGTCATCGGCACGGCAGTGGTCACGGTGACACCGTCAGGAGTGTTGGTACCGGTGCCCGGGGCGTTGCCCGAAATCTGTATCGTCAGGCGGTGCAGCGCGTTGGGATCATATGTCAGATCGCCCAGATCCGCGGCGACATTCGCCCCGGTCAGCGTGGCAGCCGCAACCTCGGCCGCGGCCTTGGCGATGTCGCGGTAGAAGGTGTAGGTGTAGGTGCCGTCACCGTTATCCACCAGCGTGCCGGTGTTGTCGGTGCTGGGCCGGGAGGGAACACCAGGGACTATGGTCTTGTCCGTCGCGCTCTTGTACGTCGGGTTCCCGGTCACGATGTAGCTTACCCATTTGCCCGGTGTGCGCGTTGCGGTGCCGGTAACCGGTGTGCCAGGTACGTACTTGGCCAGGGAGAAAGCCAGATTGGGATAGCTCGCGACTGCGGCGGTCGCGCTTTGCGATTTACTGCCAAAACCTTTGATCGCGTTGCCTGCGCCGTCGGTCAGCGAAAACGTGACTTTTGGCGCGCTGGCGATGCTGACCGCGACGGCCGGAACGGCCGGGGTAAGCGCCGCAAAGGTGGCGGCCGACGTCGTTGCGGTCAGGGTGATCGGTGCCGCGCCGGTCGGAGCGGCGACAACCGGGGCAGCAGGAGGCGCGACAACCGGCGGAGGAACGACAACGGGCGGGACAACGGCCGCCGTCTCGCTGCTGCCGCCGCCACCGCAACCAGCCAGGGCGGCTGCAAGCAAGCTCGCCGCAGCGAAGCTTATCCAATGAGACGAATTTCGTTTCTTATTCGACAGGTCAGAGATCTTCACTGCAGCTCCTCCACTCGTTAATGTTAAATGCACCAATACCAGTTTTCTCCACGCGATTCTCCCTGAGAGGTCGGGCGCCAGTTTTGACCTAGATCAAATGCAGCGTAGTTAGCGCTGAGCACTAGCGTCCATGCCCGGCGCTCCGACGAACCTGCATTCAGTTTATTGATAACCCGATGCTATTTTCTTCCGGCCAGAAGCCGCCGGAGCGTTCCCGCATGGCCGATCCGTCGGTCGCTTTGGCAGTGCTGCGGAGGGGTCGGCGCGAATTGATCGCGTTGATCTTCGGCGTTGTCATTACCGCGAGAACGGAATGCAAAAAATGACCCGGATGCGCTGCCGCATCCGGGTCATTTTCTTGCCTCTGTCAACGGGACACGGCATGCCGCGCCCCGTCAGACAGTTACTTGTGTTTTACCGCGACGTCCTCGGCCTTGCCGGTGCCATGGCAAGTTGCGCATGACTCGCCACCGCCCGGGGTGGCGACGGCAGTTTGGAACACGCTGCGTTTCACCATGATCTTGCCGCCATTGTTGGCGACGTGGCTCTGCGCCGCCACCGAATCGTGGCAGCTGATGCAGGCCGCCGCGAACGGCGAGGTCACGGTGTCGTCGTTATTGGCCGTGTTAAGAGCTGTCTTGGCCAGAGCCGGTGTCGCTGTTCCTGCCGCAATTGCGGCAGCATAGGCAGCATCGATGGCTTCGTAGGTGGACGCCAGGGCGCTTGCGGACACATTGCTGTAGGTGCCGGCAACATGACAGGTCTCGCAATTGTTCAGCCTGCCCGGGAAATCCATTCTCCTGAAATCGAGGAGAGTGATTGCAGACGGCGTGCGGTCGCGCGCATCGACGAACGGCGTGACGCGATCCCTGCCTGCATGGATGCCGTGGATCATGTCCTTGAAGTTGTTGGTCGTCACCGGGAACTTCAGCGCGGCGTTGGCCGTGGACTGATCAAAGCCATACAGCGTCTTCCACTCCTTGACAATCCTGTAATCGCCGGCCGTCCAGGTCCAGGCCTTGACCGTGGCATCCGCAATTCCGCGGCCGCCCGTCGGCATGCCCGGCACGTGGCACTGGACACAAATCTCGATGTTGGACACACGATTGCCGCCATGGCCTTCGAACCACTCGTGGCAGTTGGCGCACTTGGCATTGTCGACGACGACACGGCGCGCCGTGTCCCCGGTGACTGCCTTGACCGCCGATACGGCATGGCGGGCAGCGGCCGGGGAAACCTGGGTGAAGTAGCCCTGCAGGCCCACTGCGCGCAGTTTCGCACCGGCCGGGAATTTCGTGGTACCGGCACCTTTGAGGGTCGCGGTGTAATAGCCACTGGTATCAGGGCCGGAGAGCGATTGGTTGGCGGCGTTGGCATGGGTCGTATTCAGCAGGTTGGCGATCGACATACTGGTCACCTGGGCTTGTTTAACGCCCTTGTTGTTATAGTCGATCGGCGTCGCGATGTTGTCCTGCGCTTCCGCCCAGGAAAACTGGAAGCTTGGGCCGCCGTTGAACCCGGCCAGCGGAGCTGTCATGGCTGCGGCCGCGGCTTTGAAGGTCACCGGCGCTGCGCTGCCGAGGACGCCGTTGGCATCGGCGGTGGCGGCATCGATCTTGAATACGATGGTCAGGTCGTTGCTAGTGGAGTTCACCGCCGCAGACTTGATAGCATAGGTGAAATGCACCAAGCCCGGGTCAACCGTTGGATTGTGCTTGGTGATGTTATCGGTCCGGTGATAGACCTTGATATCCGCCGCGGCATGGCAAATGAAGCAGGTCGCGTCATTCGATTGCGCCTTGCCCACGTGCCCCGTCGCCGCAAGCGTCGCGGTCGAGGCAACGCCTGTACCGGTGGCTGCTTGTGTCTTGGCCGCAGCGTAGGCCGCCTTGTCGCCAAGCGTCGAGCCTTTGCCGGTTGCCCAATCGATACCGTCATGGCAGGCGCCGCAGGCCAGCCGGCTCGGTTTGTTGACGTGATTGTCGGCCTGCGCGGCCTGGGTGTTGTCATGGCACTTGATGCACATCCTCTGGCCGTTGCCGAGCATCGAATAACCTTTGTTGTCGAACACGACGTTGGCCAGGTTGTAGTTTTCCTTGACCAGCGATCCGCCATTGTGAATCCTGTGGACCATGACCGGGAAGTCGCCAATAGGCACACCATCGGCAACACTCATTCTGGGCGCATAGCTATAGCTGGTAATGCCGGTCGTCGCATTGACCGTGGCTGTTTCCGTGAGCGCCGGGAACATGCCCGCGGTGGAGGTCACGTTCGCACTGCCATACTTCAACTGGTCGGTGTGGCAAACGACGCAGTATTGCGTTTCGTTGCGCGAGCCGTGCAGGGTGAGTTTCTCGTGGCACTCGTTGCAAACGGCTTTCACGACGACTTCGCGCTGGAAGTCGGTCGCAGCGACCGCTTTGCCGGTCGCGGGGATGAAGTCATAGATGGCGTTTACCGGATTCGCGATGCCGCCGCCGGAAACCTGGATCGCCAGACGGTGGGTCAGGGCCGGTTCATAGGTCAGATCGCCCAGATCCGCGGCGACGCTGGGCGCGGTCAGCGTGGCGGCCGCCACGATGTCCTTGGCCTTGGTGATGTCGCGGGCAAAGGTGTAGGTATAGGTGCCGTTCTTGTTGTCGACCAGAGCGCCTTCGCGGTCGGCGGTCGGTGTCCGGGGCACCGGGGAGACGATGGTCTTGTCGGTAGTGCTCTTGTAGGTCGGCACGGTGGTCACGATATAGCTCACCCACTTGCTCGGGGAACCGTTGGCGCCGGGAACGAGCTTCGCCAGGGAGAAGCGCAGATAGCTCAGGGTCGGGAGAGTGGCTGTCGCCGCTTGGGTAGAGACACCAAATCCGATGATGCCGTTGTTGCTTGTGGCGCCATCCGAAATGGCGAACGTTACGGTCGGCGGGCTGCTGATGGCTACGTTGCCGACCGTGACCGTGGGCGTAAGCGCGGCTACCTGCTCGGCCGTCAGACTGCTTAGCGTCACTGGCGCTGTGCCGGTAGGAACGGCGACGAGCGGAGCGGCAGGCGTTACGACAACGGGTGGAACAACAGGCGGAACGACAGCCGCGGTATCGCTACTGCCACCTCCGCCGCATCCAGCCAGGACCAGCGCCAACACACCCGCCGCTGCCAAGCTGCTCCAACCACACGAAGAACGATTCCTATTAAGTTTCTCGAAAGACTCCACCGTAACCCCCCTTGCGTCTCAAAGTTAAATGCACATAAACCTAGAACTCGCGGGATATTGAAGGAGGCGGAGGGCCGGACATGTGACAATTGTCAAACTCCGATCAAATTAGTCACGAACATGCGACAGCTTATCGCGGCGCTTGACCTTCAGTCGGTGCTCCGCGCATGATCGCTCGACACATCGGCAGTCGGGCTGGCTTGGACGAACGGCGTTTGAAGACCTACGACTACGCTATCAAGGAATGTATCCAACGCGCCACGGCAGATGGAAGTGCCCAGGGCGTTCGGAAATGTGGATGTGTCGTCGAAAAAACCTCAACAACCATCCCGGAGCAACGGTTCAGGGCGATCCAAACGGATCCGGCAGTCAAGGATCAGATCAAGCAAATCGGTGCGGGGTGCTAGAGAAGCCTCTAGCGGCGCCCACTCAGGGGTAAAGCCCGCGCAAATGGCGCGCTTCCAGAATGCGCCTGCAGGCGACGGTGAACGCCGCGGTGCGCAGCGTGACGCGCGCCTGCGCGGCTGCACCCCACAGGGCGTTGAAGGCGTCGCTCATGATCTTGTCCAGCCTGCCGTTGACCTCGTCCTCGGTCCAGAAATAGCTGGAGATGTCCTGCACCCACTCGAAGTAGCTGACCGTGACGCCGCCGGCGTTGGCGATCACATCGGGCACCACCACGATGCCGTTCGCGGCGAGGATATCGTCGGCTTCCGGCGTCGTCGGGCCGTTCGCGCCCTCGAGTACCAGGCGCGTGCGGATCCTGCCGGCGTTGGCGGCGGTGATCTGCTGTTCAAGCGCGGCCGGGATCAGGAATTCGGACTCCAGTTCCCAGAACGCCGCGTCCGGAATCGGCGCCGCCCCCGCAAACTCGGCCAGCGGCCGGCCGGCTTGCTGGTGCGCGCCCAGTTTAATCACGTCGATTCCGGCCGGATTGTGCACTGTCCCTTCCACCGTCTGCACCCCGATCACTTTGGCGCCGGCCTGGGCAAAGCAGCGCGCCGCGGCATCGCCGACGTTGCCGAAACCCTGGATGCACACGCGCGCGCCTTCCACGGCCAGGCCGATCTTGCCCGCCGCCGCGCGCCCGCACACGAACACGCCGCGCCCGGTGGCGTCACGGCGCCCGCGGCTTCCGCCCAGGGACAAGGGCTTGCCGGTCACCACCGCGGTCGAAGTCGCACCGTGCATCATGGAATAGGTGTCCATCATCCACGCCATGATCTTTTCGTTGGTGTTCACGTCCGGCGCCGGAATATCCTTGTCCGGGCCGATGACAATGCCGATCTCGCTGGTGTAGCGCCGCGTCAGGCGCTCGAGTTCGGGGTCCGACAGATTGCGCGGATCGACGCGCACGCCGCCTTTGGCGCCGCCGAAGGGCACGCCGATGACGGCGTTCTTGACGCTCATCCAGCCGGCCAGGGCCATCACCTCGGACAGGCACACGTCCTGATGAAAGCGCACGCCGCCCTTGCCCGGGCCGCGCGAGGTGTTGTGCTGCACGCGATAGCCCTCGAAGTGCGCGACCGCGCCGTTATCGAGCTTGATCGGAACATCGACGATGAGAATGCGCTTGGGACGCTTCAGCGTTTCGACCAGGTACGCAAGTTCTCCGAGCGACGAAGTCGCGCGGTCGATCTGCTGCAGGAACACACCCCAGGGCCCGACACCCGCCGGCTCCAGGTAGGAGGGTAATGCGTGCGTTGGGTTCATCGTTTCAAGTTTCCGGCGTTGCCAGCGCGATCTGCCGGCGCAATTCGCGGTAGCGCGGCTCGAAGTCCTCGCCGAACAGCGGATCGGCGCCGGCCGGAATCGCCGCCATCACCGCCTCCCAGTCCTGTGGCGTCAAAAGTTGTTCCGCGCGGGCCACGATATCGCGATCCTCCTGCGCAAGATGGCGGCGGTAGTACACCAGGTAGGTCGCGGCCGCCGCTTCCACCGTGGCGCGCTCCACCATGACATCTTCGACGACTTGTTCGAGGTATTTCAGCAGTTCCGAGCCGGAGGCGGCGATCACGCGGTGCTCCTGCAGCAACTGGTCCAGCAGCGGCTTCAGCTCGGGATCGCGCCTGGCCAGACGTGCGAACGCCACGTCTTCGCGCGGATGATGATAACGATCGGGGAAATAGCGCAGATAGCTGACGACATCGAGCATCAGCGGGTAGTTCGGCCCGTCGTCGGCATGGAAAGCGGCCACTTGCTGTTCCAGCAGGTTCAGCAACCGGGCAAAATGCCTGTGCTCGGCCTGCCACAGCGCAATCGAATCGGACATGGGGACTCCGGCGCTATCCAGAAGTACGCGATCGGGCTAGCGGCCGCCAGACCCGCCACCACCACTACCGCCACCGCCACCACCACCAACGCCGCCACCGCCGCCGCCACCGCGACCGCCACCGCCACCGCTGCGACCACCGGTGCGACCTATCGTTCTGCGGCCCCGGTTCCTCGTGGAATTATGCGACTTGTCCGCCCGCGGCGGCTGTCGCTCTCCCCTCGGGCGCGCGTTCCTGGGAACCGGATTCTGGCCCTTGATGCCGGCCATGGCCTGGATCCGGGTGATTTCGTTCGCCACCGCTTCGACGTTGGCCGCGGACACCGTGTCCGGGCCGTGCAATTGCAGGGCTTCTTTCTCCTGCTCCAGCAGTTGCTGCAATTTGCGCAACGCCTCGCTGCACGCGACCGCCAGGCCCGATTCCTGTTCGGTTCCCTGTCGATGCATTTCGATGGCGGCGATGCCGTCGGTCACTTCGTCGCTTGCCATTCGTGTGCTCATGCAAATACTTCTCCTTGTTTTCCCTCGGGAACGCGCTCAAACGCTGCGATGGCACCCGGTGCCTGTTTGCGGCGCGCGGTTTACACGCGCCCGCGCGGTCTCGTACCGCTGCGGAACTCCGCCGAAGGCTGCACGCCTCGGCGCGTTGCCGTCAGCCTCGGGGCAGACTTCGAGGCTGAGCTCGGGGCAAACTGCGGGGCCGGCCACGCACGCCGGCGATACGCCCCAGCGACGAATCATACTATAAAGCTAGCCCGCCTCGCGCCGCCGCATTTGATCAAGGTCAATCCTGCGCGTGTTTTATATTCACCGGCGCAGGATACCGCAACCACCCTATGCCGAAATGACCAGCTTCTGGTAAAGACCGCCATAGTAGGTCTGTTTGCGCATCTGCGCGGGCGTGACGCTCGCGGGCAGCCATTCGGATATTTCATGCTGCCACAGGTCGAGGGCAAAGGGTTCGAGCGCGCGCAGCACCGGCCGGAACAGGTAGCGCAAGGGGTGCAGGCGGCGCGGCAGGTGATAATCGACCAGCACCAGTTTGCCGCCGGGCTTGACCACCCGCAGCGCTTCGCGCAGCGTCTGCCTGCGCGCCGCCGCCGGCTGCTCGTGCAGCAGGAAGAAAACTATTGCCTGGTCGAAACTCGCATCGTCGAAACCGAGCGCGGTCGAGTCGCTCTGATGCAGTGTCACCGGCGCCGACGCCGGAAGTTTTTGCCGCAGATTGCGCAGTTGGATCGGCAGCACATCGACGATGTCCAGCATGCCGCCCGGCGCCACGCGCGCGGCTAGGTGCTCGGAGAAATTTCCATAGACGCAGGCCACCTGCAGCGTGCGCCCGGGGACTTCGACTCCGAGTTCCGCCAGCGCCGCATCGCGCAAGCGGGCGAAATTGCCCCATAGAATCAGGTTGACCAGCCACTGCCGCTCGAACAAGCTGACGGCATTCGGATGGATGTAGGCCCACCAGTAGGTCTCCTGCAGGTAGGCAGGAATCACTTGGGGCGCCAGAGCCTGCGCAGGCGCAGGCTCATGCTCGGCTTTGTAGCTCATCCCGCTGTTCTCTCTGTCTGTTTTAGTTGTTAGTGCTGACCAGGTCCCGGCCGCAAGCCGCAATATGCCACATTAGGCAGCGGCGTGGTGGCGCAGGCTTGACATTGCTCAACCGGATCTTGCGCCGCGGGAGTAATTTGGTAGGCGGCAAACCTATTCCGAGGAATTGCTTTGGACCCGACACACGAGCAGAATTCGAGGCACGAAGCTGGCACCGGCGACGCCGGCCTTGACCGGCTGATCGAGGCGCTGCGCCAGCCGGCGCGCTATCCGCACGTGGTCACGCGGGTCGAACTGCTGCAGACCCATATCTCCTGCATTCTGCTCGCCGGAGACTATGCATACAAGATCAAGAAGCCGGTAAACCTCGGTTTTCTCGATTTCAGCACGCTCGCGGCGCGCCGTTTCTATTGCGACGAGGAACTGCGCCTCAACCGGCGCACCGCGCCCGGGCTTTATCTCGACGTCGTTCCGATCTCGGGCAGCGCGTCGGCGCCGCTGCTGGGCGGCGGCGGACCCACCATCGAGTACGCACTCAAGATGCGGCGCTTCGCCCAGGACGCCCTGCTCGACCGGATGGCGCGGCGCGCTCACGCCGCAGCACATCGACGCCCTCGCGCTCGGCCTGGCCCGCTTCCATGAGGGAATAGCGCGCGCCGGCCCCGATGTGGAATTCGGATCCTCGGGCCGCATACTCGCGCCCGCGCTGCAGAACTTCGAGCAGATGCGCGAGCTGGTCAGCGCGAAAGCGGACCTCGCGCAGCTCGCGCGGCTCGGCGACTGGACCGTGCGCGAACACGCCGCGCTCGCCGCGGCGTTCGACGCGCGCAAGCGCGACGGCTGGGTGCGCGAATGCCACGGCGACCTGCACCTGGGCAATATCGCGCTGCTGGACGGCGTGCCGACGCCCTTCGACGGCATCGAGTTCAGCGCCGATTTGCGCTGGACCGACGTCATGAACGAAGTCGCGTTCCTGATGATGGACCTCATCGACCACCGCCTGCCGCGGCTCGCCTTTCGCTTCCTCAACGCCTATCTGGAGTGCAGCGGCGACTACGCCGGTCTGCGGCTGCTGCGTTTTTATCTCGTCTACCGCGCCCTGGTGCGCGCCAAGGTGTCGTGCATGCGCGCGCATCAGCCGGGCATGGCGGCGCGCGAGCAGAGCGGGATCGAACAGGCGTACCGCCGCCACCTGCATCTGGCCGAGCGCCTGGCGGCGGCGCGCCACGCGGCGCTGCTGATCATGCAGGGGCTGTCCGGATCGGGAAAGACCACCATCGCCCAGGGCTTGGCGGAAGCGCTGGGCGCGGTGCGCCTGCGCTCGGACGTCGAGCGCAAGCGCCTCGCCGGCCTCGCGGCCGGGGCGCGCTCGGGCTCGGAACTGGACGCCGGGCTGTACGCGCCCGGCGCGAGCGAGCGCACCTACGCGCATCTGGCCGCGCTCGCGCGCGAAGTGCTGGCGGCGCGCTATCCGGTAATCGTCGACGCGGCTTTCCTGAAACGATCCTGGCGCCGGCATTTTGCCGAACTTGCCCGCGGCGCGGGCGCGGCATTCGCCATCGCACGGTGTACGGCGCCGCCGGCCACGTTGCGCGCGCGCGTGGCCCGGCGCGAACGCAGCGCGCGCGACGCCTCCGAAGCCGGCCTCGCCGTGCTCGAGCGGCAGCTCGCGACCGCAGAGCCGCTCGATGCGGACGAAAGCGCGCAGGCTCTGGCGATCGATACACAACACCGCGCCGGCGCGCCGGAAACTGCGGCGCTGGCGCAACGCCTGGGCCTGGAAGTGTCCTGAACAAAAAGGTGCTGAGCCAATAGGGACGCGCGTTTCGAGCCGGTTTCCCCATGGCCGCGGCGCAATCATACCGGCACGAGAGCGCCAGCGGCGCGCACGCTGCAGCGCGCACGCTACAATGTGCCAGCCGAATCGGTTACCGTTCGGCAGCATTGCGATGGCGCGCGCAATCTCGCCGGTGCCCGAAGACATATAGATGAGAACAGCATGACCGAACCTCAGCGCAAACGCCTTCGCCTTGGCCCGCTTTTGCGCGTGCTGCTGCCGTCACTGGTCACGCTCGCCCTCGTCGTGCTGTTGCTGTTCACGATGTTCTTCACCGACTTCGACTGGCAGTGGGTCACGTTCCTGGGGGGCATCCTGTTCGCCTCGGTCCTGGCGCTGGTCAGCGCCGCATTGAAAAGCGGTTGGCGCACGGCGCGGCGCGCAGCCGAGGTGGCGCATATCAAGCAACGCCTCGGCGCCGAAATTGCGCAGCACCGCGGCACCCGGGAGCAACTGGAGCGCGAGCTTGCGCTGCATCAGCAAGATCGCACGCGACTGGCCAGGGAAATCGAAGCGCACCGGCTCGCGCTCGAGGGGAAACTCGCCGCTGAAGCCCTGCTCGCAAAATATTTGCAGGAAACTGCAGCTGCGGCCCCGGCGGACGCTGGTCGGTCCGCGGTCGGCGAAGTGCATCACGCCGCCACCAAGCTGGTCATCGCCGACGAGAGCGGCAACGAGATGTATCTCAGTTCGCTCACCGAAGAGCTGAGCGGCTGGGGTAATCCGCAAGAGCGCATCCGCCAGGCGATCCAGAACGACGGCTTCGCCCTGTACGCCCAGGACATCGTCGCGCTGCGCGCGGACGCACCTTCCGGCGGCATGCGCGAACTGCTCATCCGCATGCGCGACGAGGAACAGAACCTGGTGCCCCCGGGCACTTTCCTGCCGATTGCGGAGCGCATCGGCATGATGCCCGACATCGACCGTTTCGTGGTCAGAAAGGCGATCGCCGCAAGTTTGGCGGCGGGTTCGTCCGCGGGCGCGACCCCCCTGCCGGTGTCATGCATCAACCTGGCCCGTGCGAGTATCGAGGACCGGTCCTTCCCGGAGTTCGTCGCCCTCGCGCTGGAACAAAGCGGGGTTTCGGGCAAAGTGCTGTGTTTCGAGATCGCCGACAGCGACGCGATCGCCTGCCTGGCCGACGCCAGACGCTTGGCCAACGAACTCAAGCCGCTCGGATGCCGCTTCACGCTCGACGGATTCGGCCGCCTGGGTGTCGGTTTCGACCACGTCAGGGCGCTGCCGCTGGATTTCATCAAGATCGACGGCCGCATCATTCTGCAGATACTGCGCGTGCCGGAAGCGCTGTCCAAGGTGCGCGCAATTCAGCGCGTGGCCAATGTGATCGGAATTCGCACCATCGCCGAAATGGTGGAAAGCGACGACAGCCGGGAGCGGCTGCGCGCTATCGCGATCGACTTTGCCCAGGGTTTCGGCATCGCATCGCTGCGTGCGTTTTCGTAGATCATGCGCAGCACCTGCTTACATCCGAACTGGAAACGCCGGGGCAGGCTCACGACTCTTGCGCTATTCACGATCGCAGCGAGCGTGGTGCTGGCGGCGACTCCGGGATTGGGCTTCTCGCGCAGCGTGACGAGAGGATTGGTGGAGCGTTATGCGGGCCAATTCGGACCTGACAGCAGGACGCGCATCGGCGGCTGGCAGGAGTTCGTTCGCTCCGCCGTGCCCAAGCGGCGGCAAAATTCCGCCGACGATATGGAATTGCTCGGCCCGGTCAACACCTTCTTCAATCGCCTCCCTTTCGTCAGCGATCTGGCGCATTGGAAAGCGGAAGACTATTGGGCGACACCGGCGGAGTCGGTTGCCAGCAATGGCGCCGACTGCGATGATTTCTCCATCGCCAAGTACTTTGCTCTGAAAGAGTTGGGCGTGCCGATCGAGCGCCTGCGGATCACCTACGTCAAGGCGGTGCGCATCGATCAGGCGCACATGGTGCTCGCCTACTATCCCGCGCCCGGAGCGGTTCCGCTGGTTCTGGACAATCTTGACAACGAGGTCAGACCGGCATCGGAGCGAACCGACCTGATCCCGGTATACAGCTTCAACGACGAGGATCTGCTGCTTACGCGCCCCGGCCAGAGCGCAACCAACGCCGGCAGCTCGCAGCAGATCAGGCTTTGGCGCTCGCTGCTCGACAAACTGGAAAAAGAACTACTCTTTTGAATGCTATGCTCTGCGCGAGTACATCATGACACTATTCAGGCAGCTCTTTCTGGGTGCGTCCCTGCTGTTCCTGCTGGTACTGGCGGGCGTCCAGGCAATTTATCTCTCGAACGCGCGGCTGTATCTGCAGCAGCAGCTCGAATCGCAGTCCCAGGCCGCGGCGACTTCGCTTTCGCTCTGGCTTGCCACGGTGCAGCCGTTCGAGGATCGCGCGCTGATCGAGACCGTGGTCAACACCTCGTTCGATCGCGGCTACTATCAGTCCATTCGCGTGGTTTCGGTAAGCGGCGAAACCCTGGTGGAGAAACGGCTGGCGCCCGCGCAGGGCGAGGTGCCGGCGTGGTTCACCCGGCTTTTTCCGCTGCAGCCGCCCGCTGCCGAATCGCTGATCAGTTCGGGATGGCGTCAGCGCGGGCGCGTGCTCGTGTCCAGCCACCCGAATTTCGCCTACCTGCAGCTGTGGCACTCGGGCCTGCAGACGCTTGGATTGCTGCTGCTTGTATACGCGCTCGCACTCGCCGCCTTGCGCGCCTTCCTTGCGGCAATACTGCGGCCGCTGACCGCGATCGAGCGGGCGGCAACGGCCATCGGCGAGCGCGACTTCAGCACGATAGCGCTCGCGCCAAAGGCGCGCGAACTGGGCCGGGTGGTCGCCGCGATGAACAGCTTGTCCACGAAAATCAGGCGCATGATCGAAGACGAATCGGCGCGCGCGGAGAAGCTGCAGCGCGAGGCCTACCGCGATCCGGTCACGCGTTTGTACAACCGCCGCGGTCTCGAGCACGAACTGGAAAGCCTGCTTCGCGCCGAGCGCGATGTCTATTCCGGGGTATTCATGCTGCTGGAACTGGAGCGCTTCAAGGAATACAACCTGCAGCGCGGCTATCAGCGCGCCGATGAGCTGCTGGCACTGGTCGCACAGACCATCGCCGGCGTTTGCGCGGACCGGACAGCGGTCTGTTCGCGCTTTGGCGGGGCGAGCTTTGCCGTCGCGGCGGTGAACCTCGACGCGAACGCCGCCGGCGTGCTGTCCGCCGCGATCAGCTCCGCTGTGGAGGCGGCGATCGCCGAGCAGGCGCCGACCGAAGAGGTTCAATTCCACTGCGGCGCGGCGCATTTCGATGCGGGCGCGCCGCAATTGTCCGAGTTGCTGGCGGCGGCGGATCTGGCCTTGAGCCGCGCGCAGCAAAAGGGCCCGAACGCCTTTGACCTGGTCGCGTTGATCGAACTCGACCGGCGCGGGCGCGGCTCGCTCGCCTGGCGCAAGCAGATCGAGGACGCGATCGACACCGGCAAACTGGCGCTGTACACGCAGACCGTCCTCAACCTGCCGGGGCGCGCGCTCATGCAAAGCGAGGTGGTCACGCGCATTCTCGATGACGGCAGCAAGCCCGTGCCCGCGGCACAGTTCCTGCCGATGGCAGCGCGCCACAGCCTGATGCCCCGGCTCGATTGCCTCGCGCTCGACATGCTGATTGCCCGGATCGACGCCGGCGCGCGCCTTGCGCCGGTGATCGCCGTCAATATATCGGCGCAGACCGTGGCCGATGCCGTGTCGCGCCGGCTGTTGATCCATACCCTGCAAGGGCGGCGCGATATCGCCGCGCGCCTGGTATTCGAAATGACCGAGTTCGGCGTGATCCGGGCTCCGGCGCTCAGCCTCGAATTCGCCGCCGAAGTGCGACGACTGGGCGCGCAGTTTGCGATCGACCATTTCAGCCTGCACGGCGATTCGCTCAGACAACTGCACACGCTGCTGCCGCATTACATCAAGCTCGCGCCGGCGTACACCAACGAACTGGCAGAAAACCAGGACAGCCGTTTCATCGTGTCATCGCTGATCCGCATTGCGCAGCCGCTCGAAATCGGCATCATCGCGCAGGCGGTCGAGTCCGAAGCGCTGATTCTGCTACTCGAGGAACTGGGATTTGCCGGATACCAGGGCTATGCAAGCGGACGCCCCGAGCCGATCGCCTAGGGTCTGTTGCAGAATTTCCGAAACGTCCACGCTGCCCCGGGCGTGGCAGCCGCGGAACCCTGCATTTCCGCTTTGCGTTAGACTATCTTTCCTTTGGCGGCTGCACCAGCAAAGGCGCGACGAAACATGCAATGGACCGAAAGACGTGAACGTTTCCGCGCGATACTCGGCGGCAGCGCCTGCATTCATCCGGCGTCGGTATTCGACCCGGTTTCGGCGCGCATCGCCGAAGACCTCGGCTTCGAGCTCGGCATGTTCGCCGGCTCGGTCGCCTCCCTGGTGCTGCTCGGCGCGCCCGACCTGACGCTGATCACCCTCACCGAATTCGCCGGGCAGGCGCAGCGCATCTGCCGCGCCGGCAAGTTGCCGCTGCTGGTGGACGCGGACCACGGCTACGGCAACGCCCTCAACGTCATGCGCAGCGTCGAAGAGCTCGAAACATCGGGCATCGCGGCGCTCACCATCGAGGACACTGCCCTGCCCCAGGCTTTCGGCGCCGGCGGCGCGATCAAGTTGCTTTCGCTGGAAGAGGGCGTGGGCAAGATGAAGGCCGCGCTGGCGGCGAGGCGCGATCCGCGCCTCGCCGTCGTCGGCCGCACCGGCGCCCTGGCGGTCACCGGCATGGAGGACGCGTTGAGGCGCGCGCAAGCCTACGCGGCGGCGGGCGTGGATGCGATGTTTTTCCTCGGCGTGCGCACGCGCGAGCAACTGGAGACGATCAGCGCGGGCTGCCGCGTTCCCATCGTGCTCGGCGGCGCGGGCGCCGAGCTCGCCGACCGCGGCTACCTCGGCGCGAAGGGCGTACGCATCTGCCTGCAGGGGCACCAGCCGTTCATGGCGGCGGTGGCCGCGGTGCAGGAAACCATGAAAGCGCTGCGCGCGGGCACGCAGCCGGCAAAGCTTGCGCATATCGCGTCGGTGCAAACGATGCAACAACTCACGCGCGACGCCGACTACCTGCGCTGGACCAAGGATTTTCTCGGCTAGCGTGCGAGACCGATATTCAATGCGAAGGAACAGCGACCCCATGGACCTGCCCAACTACGAAACCCTCAAGACCGAGACCGCCGCGCCGCACGTGCTACTGGTGACGCTCAACCGGCCCGAGGTCGCGAACGCGCTCAACACGCAAATGGGACGCGACTTCATCGACCTGTGGACGCGCCTGACCGAAGACGCGGGCGATGTGCGCTGCGTGGTGCTCACCGGCGCGGGCGACAGGGTTTTCTGCGCCGGCGCCGACCTGAAGGAGCGCAACGGCATGTCGCGCGACCAATGGCGGCGCCAGCACGAATTGTTCGAGCGCCACTATTGGGCGCTGGCTGACCTGCCCGTGCCGGTGATCGCTGCGGTCAATGGCCATGCCTATGCCGGCGGCTTCGAGGCGGTGCTCTCCTGCGACTTCGCCTACGCCGTGAAAACCGCGCGCTTCGCGCTGACCGAAGTGACCCTGGGCATCATGCCCGGCGCCGGCGGCACGCAGAATTTGCCGCGCGCGGTGGGCGAGCGCCGCGCCAAGGAGATCATCATGACCGCGCGCCCCTTCAGCGCGCGGCAGGCTTGCGACTGGGGGGTGGTCAACGAGGTGTGCGAGCCGGGCGAACTCATGCCAATGGTGCTCGACACCGCGCGCACTATCGCCGGCAACGCGCCACTGTCCATCCGCCAGGTAAAAAAATCGGTGCGCTACGGCATGCAGATGGAGTTGAAGACCGCTTACCGCTTCGAGGTGGAGGCCTACAACCACCTGGTGGAAACCGAAGACCGCTACGAAGGCATCAAGGCTTTCAATGAAAAGCGCAAGCCCGTGTTCAAGGGAGAATGAGCTAAATCGGGCAAGCCGGAAGCAAACATAGTATCTCCGGCGAGAGGGTAAACCTGATCGCACGAACAAGGGGGGCGCGCCCCCCTTGTCCCCCGAGGGGACTTCCTTCGGGGCGTAAATCCCCCGCGCATGCGGCACTACCTTGATTCGAGATCTTCGCCAATTCTGTCAACTCGTGAGTGATAGGAGACTGAGCGCGCCATCGACCCTTGCGGGCAAATGCCACCTGTCCGCTTGCTCTGCCATAGCCGTCACGGGGCACGCGTGACACGCACGCTCCTCCGGACGTCGGTCAAACCCCTCGCATAAGCTCCTCGAGCTTCTCCAGCGGCAACGGGCGGCTGAACAGATACCCCTGATAGGCATGGCAACCGTGGCGCGCGAGGAAGTCCCGCTGTGCCTCGGTTTCCACCCCTTCAGCGATGACCGTCAGCCCTAGACTCTCGGCCAGAACGACGACCATTTTGGCAATGGCGGCATCGTTTGCATCGGTGAGGATGTTTCTGACGAAACCCTGGTCGATTTTCAGTTGATCCAGGGGCAAGCGCTTAAGGTAGTAAAGCGACGAATAGCCCGTGCCAAAATCATCCAGCGAGAACCCCACCCCCGTTGCTTTCAGTGAGGTCATTTTGGCGATGACGTCGTCCACATCATCCACCAGCAAACTCTCGGTCAGTTCCAGCTTGACGCGTTGCGGGTTGGCTCCGGTGTGGTCGAGCACCGCCAGTACCTGATCGACAAAATCGCGGTGATGAAACTGACGGGCACTGACATTCACCGCAACGCTAAGCTGGGCCGTCTCCGGCCGGGCAGCCCAGGCCGCCAGCTGCAAGCAGGCCGTTTCCAGCACCCAATGGCCCAGCGGCAGGATCACCCCGGTTTCCTCGGCCAAGGGTATGAATTCGGCGGGCGACACCATGCCGCGCCGCGGATGCTGCCAGCGCAGCAGCGCCTCCACCCCCGTCACGCGGCCCTCGCCGACCACTTGGATCTGGTAATGAAGCAGAAACTGGCCCTGCAAAAGAGCCTCGCGCAAATCAGCCTCCAGCGCAGCCCGGGTCGTGACCTCGGCCTGCATCTCCGGATCGAAAAAGCGCAGGGTGTTGCCGCCGGCGGCCTTGGACCGGTACATGGCCAGATCGGCCCGTTTCAGCAGCTCATCCGTCGTCCCTTGATGATCCAGGAACAGGGTGATCCCGATGCTGGCGGTGCTGCGATGCGCGTGACTCGCGAGCTGGTAGGTCTGGCTGAGGGTATCGAGAATCTTTTCGCCCACGATTTCGACCTTGCCGGCCGCTTCCTGCGAACTCTCGCCCAGGTCTTCAAGCATCACCACGAATTCGTCGCCCCCCAGACGGGCAACGGTGTCGCCTTCGCGGATGCAGGTGGCCAGACGCCGGGCAGCCTGTTGCAGCATCAGGTCGCCGATATTGTGGCCGAGGGTATCGTTGAGATTCTTGAAATTGTCCAGGTCGATAAACAACAGCGCGCCGGATCTCCTGTTTCGGGTGCTGGACGCCAGCGCCTGTTTCAGCCGGTCGAGCAACAAGCGGCGATTCGGCATCCGGGTCAGCGGGTCGTAGAAGGCCAGGCTGTTGATCTCCTCTGCCGCTGCCTTGCGCGAGGTGATGTCGGAAAAGGAGGCGACGTAATTGCTCACCTGGCCATGCTCGTCGAACACGGCGGAGATGGAGAGCCACTCGGGATAGACCTCGCCGTTCTTGCGCCGATTCCAGATTTCGCCCTGCCATGATCCGGTACGCCCGATGCTCTCCCACATCGCAGCATAGAAAGCCGCGTCGTGGCGGCCCGACTTGAGAAGGCTCGGCGTCTTGCCCAGGATTTCCTCTGCGCTGTAGCCGGTAATCTGGGTAAACGCCCGGTTGACCCTCAGGATCACCTTCGCGCGGTCGGTGATCGTCATGCCTTCCTGCGACTCGAAGGCGGTGGCCGCAACGCGCAGCGCCTCCCCGGCCTGCTTGCGCTCGGTGATGTCCTGGATCGAGCCGTACATTCCAAGCGGGCGCTTCTGCGCATCAAAGTTCAGCCTGCCCAATCCGTGCACCCAGCGTTCGGCCCGGTCGTCGTGGCGAATGATGCGGTATATCATGTCGAACGCCCGACCTTCGCCGACAACCTCGTCCCTGAAGTACTCGACCATCATTTCGCGGTCGTCGGGATGGATCAGAGCCGACCATCCCGCGACAGTGCGCTCGTAATCTTTGTCTATCCCGAACAATCTGTCGAGCTCGTCCGAACTCTTCCATGAGTCGGCGGCGATATCCAGAACATAACTGCCCAAGCCCGCTATGCTCTGCGAATCTTTGAGCAATTGTTCGCTTTCCTTCAGGGCAACTTCCGTCCGCTTGCGCTCGGTGATATCGCGGGTGACGGCGAGCAACACCGTGTCTCCGTTGTCCTCCATGGGCACGGCGTGGGTCTCCAGCCAGCGGCGCCCGCCCTTGAGGCCAATCGTTTCGTATTCCATTTGCATGGTTTCGCCGGCAAGCACCTGTTCGCGCAGGCGGTCAAAGGCTGCGCGGTATTCGGGAACGATGGTATTCACTATTGGCCGCCCGGCCACCTGCTCCAGCGAATCAGCCTCGATCATCGCCAGTCCGGCCGGGTTCATGTGCATAAGGCGCCCCTGCGCATCCACTATCTTGATGCATTCCGGCTCGGTCTCGATGATGGTTCGCAACCGGAATTGGGTTTCGATCAATGCCCGCGTCGCCTGGTGGGAGCGGCGGCCAGTGATGATCAGCGCCGTCAGGCCGGCCATGAGTACCAGGGCCAGCGTTTGTTCGACCTCGCCGCCGGTGCTCCAGACCGCGAGGGCCGCCGGCGCCAGCGCGGCGGCGATGAACGCCTGCATCGCCGCTTGCTGCGATGTCTGCGTGCTCATTGCGACGGCGCATACACTGAGCAGCGTACCGACGAACAGCGCCAACGCCGCACTGCCGGCCTGCGGCATCATCAGGGTTGGGCCGAGCGACCAGGCGGCGCCGGCCACTATCGCTCCGGCAAGGTAGTGCCTGCGCCAGCGCGCGAGCGCGTGCGGCGCGGGCGCCGCGCGCTTGTATGCAGCCCACTGCAGGTAACGCATCGCCGCGCCGGCCAGGATCGCCACTGACCACAGCGTCATCAGCGCCGGCGGGAAATACCGCCACATCAGGCCAACGAAGATAATAGTCACGACGACCGTCATCAGCAGGCTCAGCGGCAAGCGGTCGTACGCGACTTGCAGCAGCCTGGCCTCGACATCCTGTTCAGGGCGCGGCGCGGCGCGGCGCGTGCGCAAACCGGGATCGCTCACGCCGCGCTCCCCGCCGTTGCGACCTTGCGGCAAGGGGATGCCGCGATCGCTTCCGGCGCGGTCGACTGGGAGGCGTCGTCGGCCATGACCGGACCTAGCCTTTTGCCGCCCTGACAAACGCGATGGAGGACTGGAATATCGCCAGATCCTTTTCGTAATCAGCGGAGTTTTCGTGGTTGATCTGAATCCACTCCCTGGTGCTTTTCCTGCCCTTTGGCTCAAACGCAACGACGTTGTCCCTGGAGAACTGGAGATTCGCCGCGTCCGCCGCCGATAGTCTCACGCCAACACCGCCGTTGCAGACGCACGCGAACATCTTCTTGCCGACGAAGTAGGCGAAGAGCCCGGTCATTTCTCCTGCTTCCACGCCCTGCAGCTTCAGCAGCACGGCGTCCAGGACGCGCTTGTGACTCAGATCGATGGGCTTGGGGGTCGCCATTTGCCGCCTTAAGCAGACACAATCCGTTTATAGCTCACGCGAAACATGAAAAAGCCACCGCAAGGGTGGCTCCCGCAATAGCCCGTAAAAAAAACAATTGCTTGCGCCTCGGATTCCCCGACTCGCGTCGAAAACGGCTGGGGAGATGCCTATTTCGCAGCGGCCGCGCTGACCGTCTTGCCGCCTTGCTTCTTCAGCTTCTTCGCCCGCTTGGCTATCCCAGCGAGATCCTTCCTGGTTCTTTGCTTCGTGCGCCTGGTTGCCAGCATCCGCGAGTGACTCATTGGAGCCTCCAATTGATACGCCGTGAAATGCGCCTTAGTTTGACCCGTTTTTTCCTTCCTGGCTACCAGGAATGACTTCAGGCCGTGGCGACGCTCGCGCCGAGCTGGCGCAGGCTCGCCTGCTCGCCCAGCTTGTTCAAGGCCCCATACAATGCGCCCGCATCGACGAAATCCGCGTTCGCGGCACAATCGAGAAATTTCACCCGCAGTTCTTCGTCCGTGAGCGGCAGCTTGGCGTTGCCGCGCGCAAAGCGGATCTCGCCCGAGTCCAGTGTGCGCCCGTCCTGCAGTTCGAGCACGACGCGGTCGGTCAGCCCGAAAATCGGCTCGATCGGGCAGTTCGTGTCCGCCGTCGCAATTCTCACCTTGCCCATCAACTCGCGCACCGGTGCTGCGCCGACGAACTTGTCCGTCAGTTGCGCCAGGCCCACTTTGCCTGATACCAGCGCCGAAGCGACCGCGAATTCGAGGCTGAACTTGGCTTCGAGCCCGGTCACCGGCGCGTGATTGCGCAGCATCGAGGCCTGCGCCACGCCGATGGTGGCATCGACCTGCCTGACATCCTGCGCCTTGAGGCCGTGCGCTGCGGCCAGGTCGAGCACGGCGTCGATCACGCGATGGGTGGCATAGCACATCGGATACTTCTTGATCGACAGGCCCGAATCCAGAATGCGCAACTGCTTGCCCAGACTGGACGCCGGGCGCTCGCGTTCGGTACGGCCCCTGGGCGAAAGCGCGGTGAGAAAGCCCGCGGGATGTTCGAATGCGTCGGCCGCGGCGGTCAGGCCCATGGCCGCAAACCGCACCGCCTCGATGGCGCAAGCCGCGGCGCGACCGGCGTGCAACGGTTTGGTCATGGTGCCGAAATTGACCACCAGTCCGCTCGCCATGCTCGCCGCCAGGGCAAGGGCATTGCGGCACTGACCGGGGGAAAGCTGGCGCAGATGCGCCACGGCGGCGGCCGCGCCCACCGTTCCCATCACCGCGGTCGGATGCCAGCCTTTCAGATGATAGGGGTCGGGATCGCGCGACAGCAACTCTGCCCAGACTTCATAGCCCACCAGATAAGCGCGCAGCGCGTCCGCGCCGGATGCGCCCAGGTGCTCGCCTTCGGCCAGCACCGCCGGCACCAGCACCGTGCTTGGATGACCGCCGAGCGCGACGTCGTCGTAGTCGAGCGCATGCGCCGCGGTGGCGTTGATCAATGCCGCATCGGCTGCGGCCGCGCTCTCGGCGCCGAACAGCACGCGCGCCTCGCGCGCGGCGGAACGCCGCGCCGCCACGAATTGGCGCACAACGCCCACCACCGCTTCGTTCCTGCCGGCGAGCATCGTCGCAGTGGTGTCGATGAAGCCGGTGCGCACGATGCGCGCCGCATCCTCGGGCACCGCGGTGCCGCCGCTGACGAACTGCGCGATCGACTCGGTCAAGCCGCTCATGCCCATACCCGTGCCCCTTGTGATCCGCGTTCGCGCAAAGCGCAAACTATCGGTTATATTAGCGCCGGAGGAGGAAGCGCGCAGGACTTCCCGTGGCATGCGACGACATCTCGAGACGCCGTATAGGCTCAGCCGCGAGAAAACGCGCTGAACTCTTCCGCCGGAACCGGATTGCCGGCCAAATAGCCCTGGAATTCGTCGCAGCCGTAGGCGCGCAGGAAATCGAGCTGCTCCTGCCGTTCCACGCCTTCGGCCAGCGCCGTTAGCTTGAGGGTCTTCGCCAGATTGATGATGGCGATGGCGATGGCCCGGTCGTCGGCATCTGTGCCCAGATCTTCGATGAAAGAACGATCGATCTTGAGTTTGTCGATCGGATAGCGTTTCAGATAGCTGAGCGACGAATAGCCGGTGCCGAAATCGTCGATGGTGATCCTGACTCCGAGCGCGCGCAGGCCCGCCAGCGCCTCGCCCACGGCGTCCTGGTCCATCAGCAGGCTCTCGGTCAGTTCGAGGTCCAACCAGCGGCCTTCGAGTCCGGTCTCGTCCAGCACGCGTTTCACCTCGGCCACCAAGTCGCCGCGGTGGAACTGTGCTGCCGACACATTGACGGAAATCGGCAGCGCGGCAAAGCCGGCCGCCTGCCACGCCTTGTTCTGGCGGCAGGCCTCGCGCAGCACGTAGAGGCCGATCTCGTCGATGAGACCGCGCGCCTCGGCGAACTCGATGAATTCCGACGGGTCGAGCAGGCCGCGCTCGGGGTGGCGCCAGCGCACCAGCGCTTCGATGCCGACGAGGCGCAGCTCAGCGACGTTGAGTTGCGGCTGATAGAACACCACGAATTCACCGCGCTGCACCGCCTCGCGCAGCCTCGACTCCTGCGCCAGCGTCTCGGCTCCCTCGTCCACCAGTCCCGCGGTGTAAAAGCGGCTCTGGCCGCGGCCGTGATCCTTTGCGCTGTACATCGCCGCGTCCGCGCGGCGGATCAGATCGTCCGCATTGTCGCCATCGCGCGGGAACACGCTTATGCCGATGCTGGCGTTCGCGCTGAGTTGCTGCCCCTGCAACGCGATCGGTGCGGAAACGGTCTGCAGCAGCTTGTCCGCAACCTTGGCGGCATCGTCGGGCGCGGCAAAATCGGCGAGGATCACCAAGAACTCATCGCCGCCGAGCCGTGACACCATGTCGGACTCGCGCAGCACTTCCTTGATGCGCCCGGCCACTTCTTTCAGCAAGGCGTCGCCCACGTGGTGGCCGAGCGAATCGTTCACGATCTTGAAATTGTCCAGGTCGATGAACATGATCGCCACCAGCGTGCCGTGGCGCCGCGCGAACGCCAGAATCGTGTTCAGCCTCTCGGTCAGATAGGCGCGGTTGGGCAGCCCGGTGAGCATGTCGTGGTGCGCCAGGTAATGAATGCGCGCCTCGGCATGTCTGCGCGCGGTGATGTCGCGCAGCACGCCGAGCCGATAGGTCTCGCCCTTGAACTCCAGGTGCTTGCCCACCAGTTCCACCGCAATCGTGTAGCCGTTCTTGTGCAGCACTTCCGCCTCATAGGGTACTTCCCCTTCATCGTGCATGTAGTCCGCCGCCTTCTGGCGCCACTTCGGCGCGATGAACTCCAGGGTGCTGTGCCCGATCATTTCCTCGCGCGTATAGCCCAGGATCGCAAGCAGCGCCTCATTGACGTCGCTGAGGATGCCGTTCTTGTGAAAGAAGATCCCTTCGTTGGTGGCGGCGGCGAATTTGCGCATATGCTCTTCGCTTTCGCGGATCGCCCGCTCGGCGAGCTGATGGCGGGTTATGTCGGTGATCAGCACGAACGCGCCTTGCAGCTGCGCGTGTTCGTCGAAATGCGGGATCAAATGAACCTCGATAATGCGTTGCTCGCCGTTGGGCAAGGTCATGGGGCGCACGTACTCGACCTTCTCGCCCTTGAGCACGCGCTCGACCTGCGGCTCGATCATGCGCCACGCCTCCTCGCCGATGACTTCGCGCGTGGTCTTGCCGATGATCGAATCCACGGTCCAGCCGTTGAATTCCGCATAGCGCTTGTTCGCGAACACGCAGTGCAGGTTCTTCGGTTCGTAATACGCGATCAGCGCCGGCACACTGTCGGCGACCAGGCGCAACAGGCTGTCCTGCACCTGGCCGCGCGATTCGTCCCGCGGCGGGGTCCTGCTCATTGTCGCGCGCTCACGCCCGTCCCTTGCGCCAATTGCGCAACCAGCCGAGGCCCGCGCTGGTACCGCTCCTGGGCCGGTACTCGCAACCGACCCAGCCGCCGTAGCCGAGTTCGTCCATCAGCCGGAACAGGTAGGGATAGCTGATTTCGCCGATGTCGGGTTCGTGGCGCTCGGGCACGCCAGCGATTTGTATATGGCCGACGCGGGCGATATGTTTCCTGAGCTTCATCGCCAGATCGCCCTCGACGATCTGGCAGTGATAAAGATCCATCTGCACTTTGAGGTTCCCCGCGCCGACTTCAGCGCAGATAGTATGCGCCTCATCCTGGCGGTTGAGGAAGAACCCCGGAATGTCGCGGGTGTTGATCGGCTCGATCACGACGGTGACGCCGGCCGTGGCGGCCTCTCTCGCCGCATAGTCGAGATTGCGCAGGTAGGTTTCGCGGTGGCGCGCGCGCTCCTCGCCCGGCCGGATCACGCCGGCCAGCAGATGCACGCGCTCGCTGCCGAGCACGCGCGCATACTCGAGCGCGGTGGCGACACTGCGCCTGAATTCATTTTCGCGGCCGGGCAACGAGGCGAGGCCGCGCTCGCCCGCGTCCGCATCGCCCGGAGGCCCGTTGAACAGGACCAGGGTCAGGCCGTGCCCGGTGAGGCGCGCGCGGATGTCCGCCGCCGCGTGGGCGTAGGGATACTGGAACTCGATCGCCTTGAATCCATCCTTCGCCGCGGCGCCGAAGCGCTCGAGGAACGCGTGCTCCTGGTACATCGTCGACAGATTGGCGGCAAATCTTGGCATCGCGCATTTACTTCGAGTCCATCACTCACTTGGCGAGCCGCGCATTGGCCAGTTCCAGGCGGTCCACGAGGTTGCGCACCAGCGCGCGGGTGAGCTGCAACTGCCCGCCCAGGCTCATCTTGGCGAGTGCCTCTGGCTCGAATTCCGCGAGCAGAATTCCCGTCATGGACTCTACCGTCGCGTGCCGCGGCATCTCGCCGCCGCGGATGTAGGCCATCTCGCCGAAGCTTTCGCCCTCGCCGATGGTATTGAGCAGGTGCCCCTCCAGCGTAACCTTGACCTGTCCCTGGGCGAGGAAAAAGAAGCTCTTTCCGGGTTCGTTCTCGCGAATGATCGCCTGCTTCGCCGCGATGCGCGTCCAGCTCCCGGCATGCGTCAGTTCCCACAACTCCGCGTCGGACAGGTTCGCCAGCATCTCCACGCGCTTCAAGGAGACGTATTTCTCGCTGTCCATGATGGCATCGGCAGGCAGCACGAGCTTGCCGACGTTGGAGAGATCGAGCGCGAAGTCGGCCCAGGTCTCGTAGCGGAACTGCGGCTTCTTGCCCAGCGCGCGCATCACGACGCGGTCGATTTCCTTCGGCAGCGAGGGGCGCAGGCTGCTCGGCGGCGCGGCCTCCTGATACAGGATTTTCTGCACCAGCATCTGCAGGCTCTCGGCTTCGAACGGCCTTTGCCCCGTCAGCAGCTCGTACAGCACGACGCCGAGGCAGTACATGTCGCTGTGGTGCGTGAGCGGCGCCTCCTCCAGCTGCTCCGGCGACATGTAGTAGGGCGAGCCGATGCTGGCCGTCTGCACCGCTTGGGCCTTGCGCAGCAGGGCGGCGCCGAAATCGGCGATTTTCACGTCCGTGCCCTGCGCGATCATGATGTTCGCCGGCTTGATATCACGGTGGACGATGCCCTCGTTGAAGGCATAGGCCAGCGCGCCACAGCACTTGAAGCCGATTTGCAGGACGTCCGCGACCGGAAGCAGCGTGTCGGCGCTGACATGCTGCGACAAGTCGCCGCCCGAGACCACCTCCATCGCGATGTGGCCGGAGTCCTCCAGCACCACCGCATCGAGGATCGCCGCGATATAGGGGTGCCGCAGCTTGCCCGCGAGCGAGGCCTCGTTCAGGAACTGGGAGCGGTACACCGTCCCGAACTCGGGGTCTTTGAATACCTCGGGTTCGATGACCTTCAGCGCGACCTCCTTGCCGGAAAATGTGTCCACGGCGAGATAGACGGTCCCGGTCGCGCCCTTGCCGAGCTGCTTGCGGATGTCGTACTTGCCGATCTGCAGGCTCAGATCCAGTTCGAACGGTTTTTCCATCAGGCTTGGTCCATTAAGGCTTGATTCGTCAGCATGGCGCCATTCTAACCTTTGCCATCCCCGTTAGGGCAAGACGCGAGTCACTCCAGTGGCACTCCCGCCAGTTCGATCAGCTCCGCGCCTTGGTTGCGGGCGTTGTTGATCTAGCGGCCGATTGGAACGGCCTGCAGTTCCTCCGCCGGGCAGCTTGCGATCATAGTCTGGATCTTCGCCGGATCTTGCAGCGCCGGATCGAGCCAGCGCGCATGGTGTTCGCGCGCAATGATCGCGGGCATGCGATCGTGAATGCGCGCCATCAGCGCATTCGGCTCGGTGGTGATGATGGTAAAAGAGCGGACCTCCCCGTCGGGCCCGGCCCAGCTCTCCCACAGCCCTGCGAACGACATGAGCCCGCCGCTCTTCGGTCTGATCACATAGGGTTGCTTGCCGCCGTCCTGGACTTTCCACTCATAGAAGCCGGTAGCGGGAACGAGGCAGCGCCGCTGCCGGAACGCCGCGCGGAACGCCGGCTTGGCCGCCGCGCTCTCGCCGCGCGCGTTGATGGTCTTGTAGCCGATGGACTGGTCTTTCGCCCAGTGCGGAATCAGACCCCAACGGTGCCAGCGCGCGGCCCTGCCCGCGCCCTCGGCGACGATCACCAGCTGCTCGGTCGCCGGCGCCACGTTGTAGCGCGCCAGCCGCCCCTCGACCAACCCGGCTTCGACCTGATACGCGTCGTAGAGCGCCTGCGCGTCGGTGATGATGTTGTACCTGCCGCACATGCGCTGATTATGCTGCGTTCGGCCGCAGCGCCGCAAGCAGAGTTGCGCGCTGCGCGCGCCAACCGTGTTTTCCGCGCGGATGAAAAGCGCATCCGCACAGAAAACGCGGTTCTGGATAAAATCAAAGACAGTGCGGGGGTTTCATACAAGATCGTCGATTGCGCGCGGATGTGCTTTTCATCCGTGCGCAATCGACGATCCGCGCGGACGGTTTCTCGTCCGCGCAACATCGCAACCCTGCAACAAGTGACTACAGTTTCACGCAGACGTTGCGCAATTCGGTGTAGAACTCGAGCGAATGCACGCCGCCCTCGCGGCCGATGCCCGACTGCTTCGAGCCGCCGAAGGGCGTGCGCAGGTCGCGCAGGAACCAACAGTTGACCCAGCTGATGCCGACTTCTATTTTCGCGGCGACTCGATGCGCGCGCGCGAGATTCGTGGTCCAGATGGTGGTGGCGAGCCCGTAGTGCGTGTCGTTGGCGAGGTGCACCGCCTCCTCTTCGCTATCGAACGGGCGCACGTGGCAGCAGGGTCCGAAGATTTCCTCGCGCACCACGGCGGAGTCTTCGGGCAACCCGGTCCAGATGGTCGGCTCGACCCAGCAACCCTGGGCGAGTTCGCCTTCCATCTTCGGGATGCCGCCGCCGGTGACCACGGTCGCGCCCTCCTTGCGCGCGCGGTCGTAGTACGCCAGCACCTTGCTTCTATGCTCCTGGCTGATCAGCGGTCCGAGGCCGGTTTTCGCGTCCTCCGGGCGGCCGGGCTTCAAGCTCTCTGCTTTCGCCTTCAGCGCGGCGACGAACTTGTCGAATATCGGCCGTTCGACATAGACCCGCTCCGTTCCCAGACACACCTGACCGCAATTGGCGAACACCGCGCGGCCCATCCCCTCCACCGCGGCGTCAAAATCGCAGTCGGCAAACACGATGCCGGCGTTCTTGCCGCCGAGCTCGAACGACACCGGACGCACGCGGTCGGCAACGGCTTTCATGATCGCGGCGCCGGTGCGCGTCTCGCCGGTGAAGGTCACGGCGTCGATGCCCGCGTGGCGCGTGAGCAGCTCCCCCGCCGAACCCGGCCCGAAACCGTGGATCACGTTATAGACGCCCTTCGGCACGCCGACCGCGTTCATCACTTCACCGAGCAGCGTCGCCGTGGAGGGCGTCTCTTCCGAGGGCTTCACCACCACGGTATTGCCGCAGGCAAGCGCGGGGCCCACTTTCCAGGTCATCAGGAGCAGCGGCAGGTTCCACGGCGCGATCACCGCGATCACGCCCTTGGGCACGCGGATGGCGTAATTGATGGCGCCCTGCTTGTCGGGCGTGGCCATCTGGAAAAACTCACCCGGCACGTTCTTCACCACGTCGGCAAAGATCTTGAAGTTGGCCGCGCCGCGCGGGATGTCGATGTGCCGCGCGAGGCTCGCCGGCTTGCCGGTGTCGGCCACCTCGGCCTCGAGAAACGCATCGAAGCGCCGGCTGATTTCGTTGGCCACGGCGTAGAGCAGCTCGGTGCGTTCGCCCAGGTCGAGCGCGCCCCAGGGCCCGGCGAGCGCGGCGCGCGCGGCATGCACCGCCGCATCCACCTCGGCCTCCCCCGCCTCCGCTACGAGTCCGAGCAAGCGGCCGTCCACGGGCGAGCGCTTGTCGAAGGTCTTGCCCGACGCCGCGGCGACGAACTTGCCGTCGATGAAATTGAGTGTCGTTGCGACCTGCTGCGACTGCAATGAAACCTGGCTCATGCCCTGCCTCCTAATGCCCGTGTGAGCGCACTACAAACTCAGTAAACTGCGGCCGCCAAAGAGAACGACGGGCCAACACCCGCCGCTTGCACACTATGCACCATAGCAGACCTTGACCGCAGGTCTTGGGCAAGACGAATTATTCGATCACCTCGTCGGCCCGCAGCAGCAGCTCCTGTGGGATGGGCAGCTTGAGCGCCCTGGCGGTGGTGCGGTTGATCGCCAGGTGGAATTTTGTCGGCCGCTCGATCGGCAGATCGCTCGGTTTGGCACCCTTCATGATCTTGCTCACGTATTTTGCTGCCTGCGCGAACATTTCCACACTATCCTCGCCGTAGCTCACCAGTCCGCCAGCCTGCACGTTCTCGCGGCTGGCGAAAAACGAGGGCAGCCGGTTTTTCTGCGCCAGCTCGGCTACCTGCCGCCGCTCTCGCAGGAAAATCACGTCGGCGAGGGCGATGAAGGCACCGGCGCGCTCGCGCGTCATCGAGGCGAACGCTTGCGGGAGTTCTGCCGCGGAGTCGATGGGCACAATCTGCAGATGCATCCCCAGTTTCAGTGCCGCGTCGCGGATAATCTGCTCGGCGCCCGGAACCATCCTCGCCAAGCTGGCATTAGCGAGGATCGCAACGCGGGACGCCTTTGGAAGCATCGACTTCAGCAGTTCCAGATGCTTGGGAATGAGGTCCCCGTAAAAGGTTGCCAGGCCGGTAAGGTTGCCTCCGGGCCGGGCAAGGCTGGCCGCCATTCCCATGCCAACCGGATCGTGCGCCGCAATGAAGACAATGGGCACGGTTTTGCTCGCCTTTTGCGCGGCGATTATCGCGGGCAAAGTGACCGGGATGATGATGTCGACATTGCGCAGCACCAGGTCGTTGGCCAGCGCCGGCAGGCGTTCGTAGTTGTCGTCGGCCGAACTCACCTCGATCACATAGTCCACGCCGAACGTATGACCGCTGGCTTGCATTTCGCCCACGAACGCCGCGCCGTAAGGGTCGGGTTCGCCGGGATTCGACACGGGCTTGCTGGATGTCAGGAAGGCGATGCGCCAAACTTTGGACTGCTTCTGCGCGAGGCTTGCGAGCGGTGCGGCGAGCAGCGCACCCGTGGCGAACAAGAACTGTCTACGTCGGATTTGGTTCATGGTGCCTTCTTCCCTTAAGTGCCTGCCGCTGCTCGGAGCAGGGCTTAATCTTCTTTGTACAGCCAGGCGCCAGCAACTGTGGCGACAACGTCAGCGACAAACTCCGCCGCCATACTGCTCACAATGAGCCCTGTGGGCAGAAGCAGGAGATGTGCGAACCACACAGTCGGCCCTACACCGCTGAGTAACCACAGGACAACCCCCACGCCAGCGGCAGTTTTCGGGCCCGGCCCGTATTGGGGACGAATAGCCGCATAAGCCCAGATGGCGAGAATTCCGGCGCCGAATGTTAGAAGAAGCCACAACGCCAGCGTTCCGAGAGCTTGTGGCCACGGACGTCCCAGCGCCGCGAAGGCACTCATCCACCCACTTTCGAGAAGGAGATACCAGGCGGACATCCACACCACATTGAACGCGACGACCCACAAGACCCCTCCTAAAACGACTCGGCTCCGGTTAATCTTTTTCATTTCTTGCTCTCCTGTTAAGCGTGGATAGACAGTACGCGCAGGCGCAACAGAGTGCAGGTGGGTATTCAACCCCACGTACCGTTTATTTATTTCTTAGCAGAGTGGTACAGAGGTGTACCAAGAATAGCGGGCACTGCGGCCCAAATTTGTGTTTAGGGCTCGGCCTCCCCGACCGATCCGTTATTGTTCCATTTTGTTGCAGGGGACAGTACGCTCTATTGCAAGACTATTCAACACATGCGCAGAGCAGCATCCTCAATGCAAACAGGAACTAATTACCTATACCACCGCGCATCCGATTCGGATTCAATCACTCCGCTGCTGGTTGAGCCCAAGGTTTTGAACGCCTGCTTTCCGAACCGGGCTATTTCCGCTTTGGGTCGTGGGACGATTCGCGTTTTTGAAAAGCTGACCCTAGCTGGAATTTCAGCGGCCGGCGGGTGTAACCGGCAGGCGCTGGCTCACAGCATTCCCTTGCGCACCTGCTTCAGCGTAAAGCGTCCGGGATCCAGCGCGTCCGCCAGATCGCCCTCCAGCGGCAGTGGCTCGCCTTCGATCAGGCTCGCCAGCAGCTCTCCGGCAAGCGCCGCCCAGACCAAACCGCGCGAAGCATAAGCCGAAGCGCAGTAAAGCCCCGGGCATCGGGGCAGATCGGCGAGTTGCGCACCGGAGAGCGCGGCCTTCTGCGCGCGCGCCGCATCCACCTCCGGCATCGCGCCGATGAGCGGCATACGGTCCGGCGCCACGCAGCGAAAGCCCACCGCGCCATCCAGCTTCGCTGCATCCAGCGCAATCTGCGCATGCGGAAGCAGTTGCGCCAGGCGCAGCAGATTGGCCTCGTGGCTTTGCAACTGCGGTTCGGGATCTTCATTGTCGCGATCGTAGGTGCTGCCCGTCACCACGATCCCGCCGGCGGCGGGCAGCACGTATCCGGAACCGGTGAGCACGACGCGCGGCGCGGCGAGCGCCTCGGCGGGCAGATAGCTGACCTGGCCGCGTATGCGCTTTAGCGGCTGCGCGATGGAGGTGAGTCGCGGGGTGTCGTTCGCATTCGCGAGAACGAGCACCGGGGCCGCCGCGATGAGCCCGACGTCCGCGCGAAGTGCTTGCCATTCGCCGCCGCTGCGCGCGATCGCATGCACCGCGGTGCCGAAATGCGGCGTGAGCGCCGGGCCGGCTGCGGCGAGCTGCGCGGCGATGAGGCTCGGCGGACGCATCCATCCGGCGCCGGCAAACCACCAGCCGCCACTGCGCAATCGGCACCCTGACTGCGTTTCGGCGTCGGTCCGCTCGAGGTATTGCGCATAGTCGGCCGGAAACCCCAATGCGGCGATCGCATCGATCGTGCGTTGGTCCCGTTCGCCATCGCCTGCGAGTTGCAGCACGCCGCAGCGCGCCCACTCCAGCTCTTGTCCTGCCCGCTCGAGCGCGCGCCAGCGCGAAACCGCATAGAGAAAACCGCAGCGCGTGGCGCGCGACAGGATGCAGTCGTCGCGCGACAGGTGCGGGTGGAAAATGCCGGCGTAGCGCACAGGCAGCGCAGCGGCTGGCATGGTGCGGCTTTCGATGAGATCGATCCGCCACCCGCGCCGCGCCAGGCGCTCGCAGATGGCGGCTCCGGCGAGTCCCGCGCCGATGACGATGGCGTGGCGCTCGGTTCGCTCGGGCGGGGCTGCACGCGCGCGCCGCGGCGACCAGCGCGGTGCATAGCGGCCGCGCAGCATTTCGCGCTTGCGTCCGAAGCCGGGACATTTCTCCAGCACGAATCCGGCCGCCTCGAGACCCTCGCGCACGGCGCCCGCGCTCGAATAGGTCGCGACGGTGGTGCCCGTACGGGCGAGCCGCGCGAGGCCGCGCATCAATTGCGCAGACCACATTTCCGGGTTGCACCGGGGCGCGAAGCCGTCCAGGTAGATGGCGTCGGCAGTGAGGCGCAAGTCCGGCACGAGATCAAGCGCGTCTCCGAACGCCAGCGTCAGCGTTACCTGTTCGTCCTCGAAATGCAGCCGGTGAAGTCCGGCCACGAGCGGCGGCCACGCTTCGCGCAACTGCCCGGCCAGCGGCGCGAATTCAGCGTAACGCTGGTGCAGCGCGCGCAGCGCTTCGCGCTGGAACGGATGCTTTTCGATGGAAACGTAGTGCAGGCGATCGCAGCGCGCGGGATCGGCGCGCCATTCGCGCCAGGTGGCGAGGAAATTCAGGCCGAACCCGAATCCGGTTTCCAGGACGGTGTAAATGCGCTCATGCGCCCATCTGCGCGGCAGATCGTTGCCCGCGACAAACACATGGCGCGCCTGCCCGGGACCCGACTCCGCGCTGTGATAGACATCGCCGAACGCGGGCGCATACGGCGTTCCTTCGCCGTCAAATGCGAGTTCGGCGGGTATGATGCGCATGTGTCACGACAGCGAAAGTATCCGCACCGCAGAGGTGCGGACCAGGAATACGCTTACAAGGCCTGCCGCGAAATGCGCATGCGCATCGCACGCATGTCGTCGCCGCGGATTTCGCGCAGCGCATAGCCGACGAAATCGGGCACCACTTCCTTCCTCCAGTACACGTCGAGGTCGGTGTTGTCCATGGGCTTGGCCCTGGAAGCCGCCATCGCGCCTGCTTCCGCGATGACTTCGTCGGTCAGTTTTTTGCCGGCGAGGAAATCGCTCGCTTTGCTGGCCACGAACGGTTGCGAGGATACCGCGCCCAGAACCACGCGCGCCTCTTCGATGGTGCCGTCGGGTGCGGCGCGCGCCGCCACCGCAACGCCGAGCAGCGGAAAATCGAACGAGCCGCGACGGCGCAGTTTCCAATAAGTGCTCCTCCACCCGTCGACCTTTGGCAGCAGCACTTCGGTCAGGATTTCGTCCGGCTTGCGCGTGAGGTAATCGATGCCGTCGTTGTTGTACAGGCTGGCGAGCGCGATTTCGCGTTCGCCAGCGGCCGACACCAGGCGCACCCTGGCGCCAAGCGCGATCAGGGCCGGCGCCGTGTCGGTGGAGGACACGGCAAGGCAGCGCTTGCTGGCGGTGGCGACCCAGCAGGTGCTGCCGTCTTTTTTCATGCAATAGTCGATCGCCTTGCGCCAGTCTTCGTTCTGGTTGTAGTAATTGCAGCGCGTGTCCAGGCACAGATTGCCGCCCAGCGTTCCCATGTTGCGCAAATGCGGCGACGCCACTTGCGCTGCTGCCTGCCACAGGCCGAGATATTTCTCGCGCACGGCTTGCGCGTTCACGACCCCGGTCAGGGTGAGGCCGGCGCCGAGTGTGAGGCCGGATCCATTGGCGATTTTTTTCAGGCCTTCGACCCGGTTCAGCGAAATGAGCGTCGCCGGCGTCTGCTGGCGGCGCTTCATGTTGGGCAGCAGGTCGGTGCCGCCGGCGATCAGCATGCCGCACGGCCCTTCGCCTGCGAGTATCTGCGCCGCCTCGGCAACGCTGGCCGGCGCCTTGAACTGGAACCACGGAAGCCGCATCATGACACGAACGCCTCCGAACCTATACTGCATATCGACGAGCGCACCGTCGGCGGTCTGCCGCGATTCGCACTGCTCGCATTCCCGGCGCTTCGCGCCGTGGCCCCTGCTCGTATGCTCACGCGGCTACCCCTTTCGTTCTAAATGTTTTCGTGACTGGCCGTTTGCTCTCCGTTCCGTCACCGCCTTCGCCCGGCGGAATCACGAACGTCGGCTCGGCATAGGGCACATCGGGAAAATACGCCGGTCCCACGCGCGGAGTCTTGCCTTCGCGTTTCAACTGCAGCGCGCGCAGGATTTTTTCCGGCGTGATCGGCACTTCGTCGATGCGCACGCCGACGGCGTCGAACACGGCGTTTGCGACCGCCGGCATCACCGGCAGCAGCGGCCCCTGGCCGACTTCCTTGGCGCCGAACGGGCAGTTCGGATCCGGGTCCTCGATCAGCATCACCTCGACCTCGGGCATGTCGAGCGAGGTGATGCTCTTGTATTCGAGCAGCGACGGAATCTTGTGCACCAGCGCGTTGGAAAGTTTGGGCGGCAGCCGCCGGAACACCTGCTCTTCCATCAGGGCCTCGCCCAGGCCCATGTAGATGCTGCCGATGACCTGGCCGCGCGCGAGCACCGGATTCAAGGCGCGGCCGATGTCGTGCGCGATCCAGATCCTGGGCACGGTGATCCAGCCCGTATGTTCGTCCACTTCCACCTCGACCACGCAGGCGGAGAAGGAATACGCGGGCGACGGACCCACGCCCGCGGCCTTGAACTTGCCCGGCGGCTTCGGCGGCGTGTAGGAGCCCACCGTGCCCAGGGTGCCGAACCTGGTTTCCGCATAGACGACGGCCTCGGCAAAGCTCATGCTCTTCGCGGCATCGCCCGCGGCGAACACGCGGCCGCGCGAAAGCACGATGCTCCCGGGCAGGACCTCGAGTTGCTCCGCCGCCGCGGTGACCAGCATGTCGCGCGCGCGCCCGGCGGCCTGCAGCGCGGCGTTGCCCATCATGATCGTGACCCGGCTCGAGTACGAGCCGAGGTCGATCGGCGTGATCCCGGTGTCGCCGGTGACGCAGCGCACTTCCTTGGTGCTGATGCCCAGGGTTTCCGCCACCACCGCTGCGAGCACGTCGTCCGATCCCTGTCCGACCTCGGTCGCGCCGCAAAACACGGTCACCTGGCCGCTGCGGTCGAGTGTCAGCTGCACCCCGGTGTGCGGCATCTTGTTCCAGTAGATCGACACGCCCGCGCCGGTCATGTAGGAACTGCAGGCGATGCCCACGCCGCGGCCCTCGCGAAGCTTGCCGTGTTTCTGCTTCCAGCCGGAGCCCTCGACCACCTGGCGGATGCATTCTGCGAGGCCGTTGCTGCCGATCTTGAGCCAGCTGGCGGTAAGCGAATTGGCCTTGGTCACCATGTTGAGCCGCAGATCGGCCGGATCCAGCTTGAGCTTTTCGGCGATCTTGTCCAGCTGCACTTCCTGGCCGAAGCGCGGCTGCGGCGTGCCGTGCCCGCGCTTGGGACCGCAAGCGGGCTTGTTGGTAAACACCCTGCAGGCCTCGAACTTGAACCGCGGCAGTTCGTAGGTGAGCGGCGTCAGCACGCCGGTGTAGAAGGTGCTCGCCGGTCCGTGGGAACCGTAGCCGCCGCCGTCGAGCAGCGTTTGCAAATGCATGCCGGTCAACTTGCCTTCCTTGGTGACGCCGGTGCGGAATTTCATCAGCACCGGGTGCCGGCCGCGGTGCAGATAGAACACTTCCTCTCGCGTCAGGCAGATTTTCACCGGCCGGCCTAGCATCAGCGCCGCTTTGGACACGACGAATTCATGACCCGCCGGATCGCATTTGCCGCCGAAGCCGCCGCCGTTGTCGCAGGCGACCACGCGGATATGCGCGGCCGACATCTGCAGCACGCGCGCGAGCTGGCGATGCAGATAGTGCGGATCCTGCGTGCTCGACCAGAGCGTCAGCTTGCCGTCGCCCTCGTCTTTCGCCAGCGACGCATGCTGCTCCATCGGCATATGGGTGTTGCCCTCGAAAAAGAACACGTCCTCGAAGACGTGGTCCGAGTTCGCCAGCGCCTCCTCGACGTCGCCGAACTCGAACGCCTGGTTGCGATGGATGTTGCCTTCGTCGGTATAGTCGTGAATGCGCGTCTCGGGCTGCGCCAGCGCCTCTTCGGGCGTTGCAATCGTCGGCAGGGTTTTGTACTTCACTTCGATCAGGTCGAGCGCCTCGGCGGCCGTCTGTTCGTCCTGCGCCACCACCGCCGCCACCGGGTCGCCGACATAGCGCACGCGCTCCGGCGCCAGCGGGTACTCGTCCTGCGCCACCGGCATGATGCCGAAGGGGACGGGGAAATCGCGGCCGGTCAGCACCAGGTGCACGCCGGGATAACTCTTGGCGCGCGCGATGTCGATCGCTTCGATCAGCGCATGCGGATGCGGCGAGCGCAACAGCTTCATGTGCAGCATGCGCGGCAGCTTCATGTCGTCGGCAAAGCGCAACTGCCCGGTCACCTTGTCGCGGCCGTCGACGCGCCTGCGCGCATGGCCGATGACATCGAATTTCTGCTTCGCGGTCATGGCTTGGCCCTCCGTTCGCTAATCGCGCGCGCCGCCTCTTCCACCGAATCGACAATCTGTTGATAGCCGGTGCAGCGGCACAGGTTGCCCGACAAGGCCTCCTTGATCCGCTCGCGGCTGGGATTGGGCTCGCGGTCGAGCAGCCCTTTCGCCGTCATCAGTACGCCCGGCGTGCAGTAGCCGCATTGCGACCCGCCCAAATCGGAGAACGCCGCCTGCAGCGGGTGCAGCTCCGGACCTTGCGCCAGACCTTCGATGGTCTCGATCACGCTGCCGTCGCACTCGAGCGCGAGCTTCAAGCAGGACAGGAGCGGCTCGCCGTCGACCAGCACCGCGCACGCGCCGCACTCGCCCAGCTCGCAGCCATGCTTGGTGCCGGTGAGGTCGAGATCCTCGCGCAGCACTTCGAGCAGGGTCTTGTAGGGTGCGAACGAGACCTCGACTTCCTCGCCGTTTACGCACAGCGTGATATGCGCGTTGCGATGATCCATCTGCTTCATTACGGCATTCATTTTCGACCTCCGGATGCGGCCCTGGCGGGCGCTTTTGTTGCTTGCGGCGCGGCGGCGATCCCCCGCACCAGATAATCGGCCAGCCCCTCGGCGATCGCTGCGACGCTCTGCGCGCCGTCGGGCCGGTACCAGCGCGAGGTCCAATTGAGCGCCCCGAGTATGGCGCGCGCAACCAGCGCCGCGTCGCAGCGCGCGAATTCCCCGCGCTTGACGCCCTTGACGATGAGAGCGCGCACCGCGTGCTCGTACTTGTCGCGCTTCTCGATGATGCCCCGGCGCAACTCTTCGGCCAGCATGTCGATCTCGAGGTGCGCGGTCGCGCCCTCGAGTTCTTCCAGCGTGTAGTGCAGGTGGGCGCGGATCACCGCACGCAGCTGGTCCGCGACCGGGACAGTCGATGCGCGCGCCGCCGCCGCTGCCTCGAGCATGCGATCTACGGTGCGGTCCTGGCAGAAGAACAGGAGTTCGTCCTTGCCGGCGAAATAGTAATAGAGATTGCCCGGCGACAGGTCCGCTTCTTCCGCGATATCGCGCATGCCGGCGGCGGCGACGCCGCGGCGGCGGAATACCCGTGCCGCGGCGCGCAGGATGTCCAGCCGCCGCGCTTCGCTTTTGCGCCGCATGCGCTCCGAGGCAGACTTATTGGAACCAGCATTCAATATTTGAACCATGGTTCGAATTATATACCCCACTTGGATCGGAACGCAACCGGCTGCGGCGCCGAAGCTGTCGGACAGAGGCGGGCGCAGCGACGCCAGCGCGCTTGCACACCTCGGCGCGCCGCGCATAAACTGCCGGCGTACGTCAGCGCAGTCCGCGCGCTTCGCGGGTGCGAAAACATTAAAATTCCATCCAGATGAAACATCGCCAGCGTGCCCTCGTCCATGTGGCGCTCGCCGCCATGCTCAATGCGGCGTCTGCCGCCGCGCAGGACGCCGACGAGGGCGTGGTCGTTTCCGCCACCCGGACCGAGCGGCGCAATCTGGACATCCCGGGTTCGATCGACGTCGTCGGCGCCGAGACGCTGCGCGAGGGCCAGCCCAAGGTCAACCTGTCGGAGTCGCTCGGCGGCGTGCCCGGCCTCACGCTGCAGAACCGCCAGAACTACGCGCAGGACCTGCAGTTGTCGATCCGCGGCTTCGGCGCGCGCTCGCCTTTCGGCATCCGCGGCGTCAAGCTCTATGCCGACGGCATTCCCGCGACCATGCCCGACGGCCAGGGCCAGGCGGCGAATTTCAATCTGTCCACGGCACAGCGCATCGAAGTCATGCGCGGGCCGCTCGCCGGCCTGTACGGCAATTCCTCCGGCGGCGTAATCAACCTGTTCACGGCGGACGGGCCCAAGCGGCCAACACTCTCCGGGGAACTGCTTGTCGGTGATTACGGCATGCGGCGCACCGGCGCACAGGCCGGCGGCGAGTCGGGCGCGCTCAATTACATCGCCGACTGGTCGCAGTTCCACACCGACGGCTATCGCGACCATTCGGCCGCCGACCGTGAGCAGTTCAATGCCAAACTGAAATGGCTCGCCGGCGAGGCCACCCGGGTTACGTTCGTGATGAACACGCTTTATCAGCCGGAGACGCGGGATCCGCTCGGGCTCACCGCGGCGCAAGCATCGGCCAATCCGCGTCAGGCCGCCACGCCCGCGACCTTGTTCGACACGCGTAAGACCGTGCGCCAGGAGCAGACCGGTGCCACCATCGAGCAGCGCCTCGGCGCCGGCGACCGGCTGCGCGCGAGCCTGTATCTGGGCGAGCGGCAGGTGCGTCAGTACCAGTCGATACCACTGGCGGCGCAGAACGCCCCCACATCCTCCGGCGGCGTGGTCGACCTCGGGCGTCAATTCGGCGGAATGTCGCTTAACTGGATCCACGACGGCACGCTGGCCGGCCGCGCGCTGTATTTCACCGGCGGCGTCGAGCAGGAAACAATGCGGGAGCGGCGCCGCGGCTATATCAACAATTTCGGCGCCATGGGCGCGCTCAGGCGCGACGAGGACGACCGGGTCGACAGCACCAATCTGTTCGGACAGGCGGACTGGCGCTTCGCCGAGCGCGCCAGCGCCACCTTGGGAATGCGCAGAACGCTGGTCCGGTTCGATTCACGCGACCATTACATGGCCGGCGCCAACCCCGACGACAGCGGCGGCGCCGCGTTTTCGAATACCAGCCCCGTCGCCGGGCTTGCCTACCGCCTTGCGCCGGAAATGAGCCTGTATGCCAGCGCCGGGCGCGGCTTCGAAACGCCCACCTTCACCGAACTCGCGTACCGCCGGACCGGCACCGGCCTCAATTTCGCGCTCAGGCCCAGCCTCAGCACCAATGCCGAAATCGGGCTCAAAGGTCGCATCGGCGACTACCACAGAATCACGCTCGCACGCTTCGACACGGCCACGCGCGACGAGATCGCGGTCGATACTGCCGCCGGCGGCCGCACCATCTACAAGAACGCCGGCCGCACGCGCCGCACCGGCTGGGAGGCATCCTGGCAGGCGGTGCTACCTGCGAATTTCGATGCGCGCCTCGCCTACACCGCGATCGACGCGCGCTATGCGGAGGCGTTCACCAGCGGCGCGGCGGCGCTCGCCGTGCCCGCGGGAAACCGGCTCCCGGGCGTGCCGCGCACCTCGCTCTACGCCGAGCTGCAATGGCGCCATTTCGCAAGCGGGTTCTCGGCCGCGCTCGAGGCGCGCCATAACAGCAGAGTCTACGTGGACGACCAGAACAGCGACGCCGCCGCGGCCTACACCATTGCCAACCTGCGCCTGGGCTTCGCGCAAAAGTCGGGCGGCTGGCGCATCACCGAAACCCTGCGCATCGATAACCTTGCCGACCGCAGCTACATCGGCTCGGTGATCGTCGCCGACGGCAACGGCCGCTTTTTCGAGCCGGCGCCGCGGCGCAACCTGGCCATTCTGTTCAGCGCCCGGCGCGCGTTCTGAGCGCCTGCACTACCCCTGCGACGAATACCCGCCGTCGACGGGGATCGCCGCGCCGGTGACGAAATCCGCCGCGCTGCTCGCAAGAAACACCGCGATGCCGGCGAAATCCTTCGGGTCTCCCCAGCGGCCGGCGGGCGTGCGCGCGAGCACGCGCTCGTGCAGGCCGGGAACATCCTTGCGCGCCTGGCGCGTGAGCTCGGTGTCGATCCAGCCCGGCAGCACCGCGTTCACCTGGATATTGTCCTTCGCCCAGGCGCTCGCTAACGATTTGGTGAGCTGCACCATGCCGCCCTTGCTCGCGCCATAGGGCCCGGCGAACGCCGTCCCGAAAATCGACAGCATCGAGCCGATGTTGATGATCTTGCCGCCGCCCGCCTTCGCCATCGCCGGGTAGGCGGCCTGGCTGCAAAGGAAGGCACTGCTGAGGTTGGTGTCGAGCACCGAGCGCCATTCTTCCAGCGTGTAGTCCTGCGGCTGCTTGCGGATATTGATGCCGGCGTTGTTCACCAGTATGTCCAGCCGGCCGTAGCGCGCCAGCGCCGCTTCGACCAGGGCGCGGCACTCAGCCGGCACCGTCACGTCGGCCTCGACCGCAGCGGCCTTCGCGCCCAGCGCCGTGAGCGCCTTCACCGCGGCTGCATTCTTGGCCGCGTTGCGCCCGACGATCAGCAGCGCCGCCCCCGCTTGCGCGAGCCCGGTCGCCATGCCCAGGCCGATGCCGCCGTTGCCGCCGGTGACGATGGCGACCTTGCCCTTCAGCTGCAAATCCACTAGTTTTCTCCTCAAGTCTTCGATGGCGCAAGTAGATTCAATCCGCACTCATTTCCCGTCCTCGCCGCGGTAGATCGCGCCGCAGGTGCAGGTTTCGTGCACCACGACCTGCGCGAGCAGCGGCAGTGCCGGCTTGAGCCTGGTCCAGATCCACTGCGCCAGATGCTCGCTGGTCGGGTTCTCCAGCCCCGGAACGTCGTTCAGGTAACGGTGGTCGAGTTGCTCGTGGAGCGGCCGGAACACCGCCGATATATCGGCGTAGTCCTGCACCCAGCCGATATGCGCATCGACCTCCCCGCGTACATGGATCTCGACACGGAACGAATGGCCATGGATTCGCGCGCACTTGTGCCCGGGCGGCACGTTGGGCAGACGGTGCGCGGACTCCAGGGTAAACGCCTTCCAGATTTCCATCAGCGTATTCCAATCAGTTTGTGGGTCTGCAGCGACAGGCGCCAAGCGGGATGCGCGAGGCAGTACGCGGTCGCAAGACGCGTGTTGAGCGCCTTTTCCGGACCGTCCATCGGCTGCAGAAAAAAGTGCCTGAATTCCAGCTGCGCGTAGCGTTCCGGCTCCGCGCCCGCTTGCGGATAGACCAGCTTCAGTTCATCGCCGCGCGTCAACGCAAGCGGCGCGCCGGCCTTCGGGCTCACTGTCAGCCACAAGCCGCCACCGGGCGGGGCGAGCGTGCCGTTGGTTTCCACCGCGACCATGAATCCGTGTTCGCGCAGCGCGGCGACCAGGGCGGCATCGAGCTGCAGCAGCGGCTCGCCCCCGGTGCAGACGACGAAGCGCCCAACGCGGTTGGGCGCGGGCCATACTCCGGCAACCGCAGCCGCGAGCGCTTCAGCCGTTTCGAACTTCCCGCCGCCGCTACCGTCGGTGCCGACGAATTCGGTATCGCAGAAGCGGCACACCGCAGCGGCGCGGTCCGGCTCGCGTCCAGACCACAGGTTGCAACCGGCAAAGCGCAGGAACACGGCCGGCCGGCCGGTATTCGCGCCTTCACCTTGCAGCGTGTAGAAGATTTCCTTGACCGAATAGCTCACAGCTTCGCCTCCGTGCGTCCCCAGGCATCAGGGACCGGACGCGATTCTAACCCGCGGCTGCCTGCGCGGGATGCGCGATCCAAACCGCCGCCCGCAACGGCGAGGCGCGCGCCCGGCTCAGTGCGAGAACGTCACTGCAAAGGATACGGCCGAGCGTTCCATTTCACGCACGCGCCGCTCGAGTTCCGCATGGTTTGCGGCTGCGGAAAGATACGACTCGATGTGCGGCTGGAGCGGCATATCGCCGATGGACTCCGCCCGGGCGAACAGGCCGGCCAGGGCGCGAACCACGTGCGTCGCCGTTCTGCACCCCTGCGCCAGCGGAGACTTGCGCAGGCGATAGGTGCACGATCGCGCGGACACATGACTCAGCGGCCGCGCCGCAGGTCTTGGATCGAGCGAAGCCGGACCCAGAGCCGAGCCTTCTTCGATCAGGTTTCGGCCGAGTTCCGTCGCATAGTGAAGAGCGGCCTGTTCCGTACCGAACACCGGCATCAGGCGCTCGAACGTGCTGCTGGCGGAAACTCCCCCCGCGCGGCGCGTCAGCCTCAACCACGGCTGCCAATGGCGGCCTTCGAACAAATCCCGCGCGCCGGCCTCGATCAGACAAGAACCGCGCTGCTCACGACAGGTTGTCATTGCGCTGTCCTCTCAGTTCGCTTCCGGCCTTACGCCGGTGACCTTGGCGCGGCCCGCAATGGCGCCGATGCCGCGCCCGACAAAGCCGAAAACCTGGCGAAGTTCCGCGCCAATGCGCATGAGCGTGTCGGCGAACAACTCGCCCTGGCGCAGATACGCCCTGGCCATCTGGCGCTCGCCCGGGCTCATGCGGATCTGGTCCAACTGGTGGTGCGTGCTCAAACGGTTTGTTGCTTGTTCGTACGGTTTCATGTCCCAATCTCCTGATGTCGCGTCATGCTGCATCGCATTATTGCGATTTAGACTATAAACAAATGATAAACAAATGATATTGCAAACACATGACACCAACATTGGACAAATTACGCCTAATTTTGTTGCATTGCAATATGCATTATTCACGCGACTGCCAAAGCACCCCATTTCGCCCCCATTTCTAGGCATAAGACATTGTATTGATTATATTTAGAGAAGACATACTAAACGTCGGTCCCGGCCAGGGCGCAAAGCCAGCTTGGTTCCGCAAGAACAAAGGAGCCACGCGCGGCTAGAATAATGGGACAGGGGCGGCAATCGGAACCCAAGCCGATCGCCGAAGAACATGCCCCCGTCCCTGTCCTTTATCGTTTGAAGGAAAACCATCATGCCGGTCTACTACGGAAGCGGAACGCCGATCGAACCGGGTGCGTTTCCCTCGATGCTCGCCATCGGTGATTCCTGGTTCTGGTATCCGCTGCCCGCGGGCTACAACCTGCTGCAGCAACTGTCCGATCGGGTACTCAAGCCGGACTATGCGAACATCCTTTCGCTGGGTTACGTCGGCGCCAAGCTGGAGGACTATGTACAGGGGAAATTCGCCGGGGATTTCCAGAACGAGCTGAGACCGGTCAACCGGAAGTATTACTCGGCGGTATTCATCAGCGGCGCCGGCAACGACGCCGTGGACTACTCGCTCGCCTTGAACAATGCCTGCGCCGGCATCGGCTCTCCCGCGGAATGCTTCGACGAAGCGCGTTTCGATGGCCTTATGCGCAACCTGAGCGGATGGCTGGGGCGGATGATCCACGATATCCGCTGGGCCTGGCGCGGCGAGCCGGCGGAGCGGCATCCACATATCTTTGTCCACTGCTACGACTATGCCCCGCCCAACGGCAAAGGTGCGCAGTTCGCGGGGATTCCCCTGCCTTTCGGCCCCTGGATCAAGCCCGCCATGGACCGGGCGCAGGTGCGCGATGACCCGGCGTTCCGCCGGGCCGTGGTGAAGCTGCTGATCGACCGCATCCACGCAACTTTTGCCCCGTACGACGACGACGCGCGCCGCGTGCATCTGGTGGACAGCCGCGGCTGCCTGAATGGCGAGAGCGATTGGGACAACGAAATGCACCCCAATTCCAAGGGATTCGAAAAGCTGGCGGACGGGCCGTGGCGGACGGCGCTGGCGAAATACGGTTTCGCTTAGCGAAGACCTCTGGGGTCTGTTGACATTCGTGCTTAGCCGCGGTGCGGTTCGAGGACTGCCCGCTCCAGGCGCACGAGCGCATTGGACAGCACGCTGCGTTGTGTGCCGATATTGAAGCGGACGAAGTCCGGTGCGCCAAAATCGGCGCCGGGCGATAGACCCAGGCCATGCCTGAGAAAGTGTGCATGCGGATCGGCAAGCCCCATCCCAGAGCAATCGATCCACGCCAGGAAGGTCGACTCGAGATGCGCCATTTCGACACCGGGCAGGCGCGCGACCGCTGCCTGCAGCAGATCGCGGTTGCCGCGCAGGTAGTCGAGCAACGCGGCTAGCCACGGCTCGCCGTCGCGATACGCCGCGAGTGCGGCCTCGTAGCCGAACAGGGTCGCGTCGTGCACCGATTTCTTCAGATCGACGGAGAAAGCCTTGCGCGTTCCGGCATCCTCGATGATCGCGAAAGCAACGCCGGTTCCGGCGATGTTGAAGGTCTTCGACGGCGCCATCAGCGTGATGCTGCGGCGCGAAACCTCGGGTGCAAGGCTGGCGATGGGCAGGTGCGGCTTCCCCTGATCGAGCAGCAGGTCGCAGTGAATCTCGTCGGAGCAGATCAGCAGGTCGTGCTGCGCGGCAAACGTGGCGATCCGGACCAGCTCGTCGCGGCTGAAGATGGTGCCGCCCGGGTTGTGCGGGCTGCACAGCATCAACATGCGCGAGTTGGGCCGCACCGCGGCGGCCAGCCGGTCCTCGTCCCACACCCAGCGGCCGCGCTTGAGCGCCATCGGGACGTCGCTCCAGGCGCGCGGCGCGGACTGCGCCGCGCGGAACAGGTGATAGTAGACGGGCGACGGCGAGAGTATGTGCTCGTCCGACCGCGTCAGCCGGCTCGCCGCCAGATACAGGCCGGATACCACCCCTGGCAGAAATACGATCCAGTCCGGGTGGATCGCCCATCGATACAGTCGCTGCATGCGTTCAACCAGCAATCCGCTCAATTCCGGGGGCTGCAGCGTGTAGCCATAGACACCGTGCTCGACACGCCGGCGCAGCGCATCGATCACCGCCGGCGGTGCGCGGAAATCCATGTCCGCCACCCACAGTGGAATTACATCGCGCCCGGCGTACTTTTCCCAGCGCAGGCTGTGTGTGCCCTGCCGGTCCACAGCCATATCGAAATCGAAGTCCATAATCGAACGATACCAACAAAACGAACGCCTGAGGGGGCGGCTACAGGCCTCGAGGTAGCGGTGTACCCGGTCGGGTACACTAGCGCCCGGCCCGGCACCGCGCCAGGCTCGACTTGCCGTTTCGCACCGGACCGGGAAACTATTCATGCTCGCTGCCCATCAATCGATCCTCATGTGTCCGCCGCAGCATTACGGTGTCGATTACGTCATCAATCCGTGGATGCAAGACCAGCTTGGCCGCACCGATCGCGAGCTCGCCCGACGGCAATGGGACGGCCTGCGCCAGGCCCTCGCGGCAGGAGCCGAGATTACGCTCGTCGACGCGCAACCCGGCCTGCCCGACATGGTGTTCACCGCCAATGCCGGCATGGTGCGCGGAAATATCGCGGTGGTGAGCCGCTTCCGCTCGCCCGAGCGCCAGGGCGAGGAGCCTTTCTTCCGCAGTTGGTTCGAGCAGAACGGATTCTCGATCGCGCGGTGGCCGAAAGGGGTTTTTTTCGAAGGCGCCGGCGATGCCCTGTTCGATCGTGCCCGGGACCTGATCTGGAGCGGCTGCGGCTTCCGCTCCGATGTGGCGGCGGCAAATCTGCTCGGAAAAATCTTCGATTGCGAATCGATCCCCATTCGCCTCGTCGATTCGCGCTTCTATCATCTGGACACCTGTCTGTGCCCCCTGCCCGGCGGTTGGCTAATCTATTACCCGCCTGCGTTCGATGCGGCGTCACTCGAGGAGATCGGGCGCCGCGTACCGAAGGCGAAGCGCATCGCCGTCAGCAAAACCGACGCGCTGCAATTCGCCTGCAACGCAGTGGAACTGGGTGGCCGCGTCATCATGAACGGCGCATCGCCACAGCTGCAGGCGCGCTTGCGCGCAGCCGGCTTCAGGCCGGTCCTGACGCCGCTGTCGGAATTCCTGAAGGCCGGCGGCACGGCGAAATGCTTGACGCTAAAGCTGCGCGAAATGGATCACGCCGAGGCGCCCCGCTCGCCGGGCGTCCGATTCTCCGTGAAGCCGCTATGATGGTCTTGTGCGCTTCCGTCCCGTTCGTGATCTCAACGCCTCGAACGGCTCAGCGCGGCACGGTCCCGGCCTCGCCCAGGTCCCAGAAGATGCCGGCCATGATCGCCAGCGCCTCGCGCACCAGCGGCGCGAGCAGGTGTTCGTTCGGCGCGTGCTGCGAACAGGCGGCATAGGAGTGCGGAATCCATACCGTCGGCAGGCCGAGCACATGGGCGAACACGTCGTTCGGCAATGAACCGCCGAGGTTGGGCAGGATCGCCGGTTTCGCGCCCACCGTGCGCTCGATCGAGGCGGCGGTCCATTTCACCCAGGGGTGATCGGGGTCGAGCCGCGTCGCCGCGAAAACACCGTCGCGCGCAGGCGCGAGCCGCACCATGGCGAAACCGTTGCGATCCAGATGCCGGCGCAGCGCCGGCACGATGTCGGCGGCGTCGACGCCGACCACGTAGCGCAACTGGCAGTGCGCCGAGGCGCGCGGCGGGATCGCGTTGACCGGCTTGTCCGGGTTGCCGGTGACGAAAGCGAGCACCTCGAAGCTGCACCAGCCGAATACGCGCTCCGCCGGCGTTAGCCCCGGCTCGCCCCAGTCCGCATCTATGCCGGGCCCGTCCTCGCCGCCCTCGATCACGAGGCCGGCCAGAGCCGCGCGCACCGAGGGCGTGAGCGAATCTGGCCGCCACTCGGGCACGCGGATCACACCGTCGGCGTCGGTGATGGATGCGATCGCATGCGCCAGCACAATGCCCGGATTTCTGAGCAAGCCGCCCCAGTTGCCGGAGTGGTGCCCGCCCGCGCGCAGATCCACGCTCAGGTCGAAGTTGAGCGCGCCGCGCGTGCCTAGGTAAATCGTCGGGCGCTCAGGCGCAAGCCGCGGCCCGTCCGAGGCGATGAGCACATCGGCGGCGAGGCGGTCCTTGTTCTGCTCGCACACCAGCCGCAGTCCGGGCGATCCGGTTTCCTCGCCGGTTTCGATCAACATTTTCACATTGAAGCCGAGGCGTCCGCGCGCCTTCAGCACCGCTTCGAGCGCGCCCAGGTTGATGCTGTGCTGGCCCTTGTTGTCGGCGCTGCCGCGGCCGTAGAGCCGCTCGCCCTCGCGCGTGAGCACCCACGGATCGAGCCCCGCGCGCCACTGTTCCTCCTGGCCGCGAATCACGTCGCCGTGGCCGTAGCTGAGCACCGTCGGCAGGCCTGAGTCCTCGATGCGCTCGGCGAAAAGAAACGGCCCGCCCTTGTCCGCGGGGTTCGCCAGCAGCGTGCAGCGAAAACCATCGCGCTCGAGGCAAGGCCGCATCTCGTCCTCGAGGTAGGCGAGGAGTTCGGCGCCCCGCGCCGGGTTCTGGCTCTCGGTCGGAATCGCAATGCGGCGGGCGAGGTCGGCGGCGAAACCGCCGCCATCGAAATAACGTTCGCTCTCCAGGATGGCTTCGGCTCGGCTAATTTGAATTCTCCTCAGTGTGAAACGCTCAACTGCGGCCCTCGGGCGCGGTCACGTCGCGCACGCCGTCGCCGAGCAGATTGATGGCGAGCACCAGCGCGAACAGCGCCAGACCCGGGATGGTGATCAGCCACGGGCTGAAGAACATATAGCCTTTCGCCTCCGAGATCATCAAGCCCCAGGAAGGCAGCGGCGGTTGCACGCCCAGACCGAGGAAGGACAGCGCGGCCTCGAGCAGAATCGCGCTGCCCATCTCCAGCGTGGCGACCACGATCAGGTGGCTGGAGACGTTCGGCAGCACCTCGCCCGCGATGATGCGCCAGGTCGGGCAGCCGATGGCGCGCGCCGCGGTGACGTAATCGAGGTTGCGCACCTGCTGCGTGGCGCTCCTGAGCACCACGGCGTAGCGGTCCCACTTGAGCAGCCCCAGCACCAGGATCACCATCGCGAGCGAACTGCCGACCAGCGCCACGGTGGTGAGCGCGACCAGAATCACCGGCAGCGACAGGCGCACGGTGATGAGATAAGTAACGACGAGATCGGTGCGCCCGCCGAAGTAGCCGGCGACGATGCCGAGCACGGCGCCGATCACGCCCGAGATCAGCATCACCGAAAAACCGATCAGCAGCGAAATACGCGAGCCGTAGATCACGCGCGACAGGTAGTCGCGCCCGAGCATGTCGGTGCCGAGCGGATTGGTCCAGGTTCCGCTCTCGTGCCAGACCGGTGGAATCAGCCGGCGCGCGAGGTCCTGCGCGAACGGGTCATGCGGCGCGAGCCCGGGCGCCGCAAACGCCATCAGCGCAATGAGCGCGAGCACGCCGGCGCCGATCAGGAGGCCCGCATGTCCGCGTATGCGCCGGCGCAGCAGTTCGCCCGGCGAGGGTCCGGCAAAGGATTCCGCTACCGCCGCCTCGAATGTCGCAGCGTGATTGCTCATCTGCTCAGCCGATACGGATGCGCGGATCGAGCCAGGCATTGGCCACGTCCGCGAGCAGGGTCAGCACGATGTACACCAGCGAGATCAGCAGCACCACCGCCTGCACCACCGGAAAATCGTTGTGGCTGATGGCTTCCCAGGCGAGATAGCCCAGGCCGTTCAGGGCGAACACGGTTTCGATCACCACCGACCCGCCGAGCAGGAACCCGAGCTGCACCGCGGCCAGCGCGACCACCGGCGCCACCGCATTGCGCAGCGCATGCTTGAACAGCACGCTCGCGGTGCGCAGGCCCTTCGCGCGCGCGGTGCGGATGTAATCGGATTCGAGCACTTCGAGCATGCCCGAGCGCGTGAGCCGCATGATCGCGGGCGTGGCGTAGTAGCCCAGCGCGATCGAAGGCAGGATGAAATGCTGCCAGCTATCGCCGCCGGAAATCGGCAGCACTTTCAGCGTGACACCGAACAAAAACATCAACAGCAGCGCGAACCAGAAGCTCGGCATCGCCTGGCCGACCACCGCGATGGTCAGCGTGAGCCGGTCGACCCAGCTGTTGGGCTTGAGCGCGGCCACCACGCCGAGCGGGATCGATAGCAGCAAGGCAAAGGCAAGCGCGGCCGTGCCGAGGATCATGGTGGTCGGCATGCGCTCAATTACCAGCGCCGCCACCGGCGTGCGAAAGTAGAGCGAATCGCCGAAGTCACCGAGCGCCGCGCGGCCCAGCCACTCGAAATACTGGATGGCGAGCGGCCGGTCGAAGCCGTACTGCGTGCGGATCGCGTCGATCGTCTCTGCAGTCGCGCCCTCGCCCGCCATGGCCGTGGCCACATCGGTCGAGAGGTTGACGAGCAGGAAACAAACCAGCGACACCGTCAGCGCCACCAGCAGCGCCAGCACCACCCGCTTGAGCGCGTATTGGAACATCGCCGGTCAAGCGCCGACCGCGATGGCCGCCGCGCTCATTTCCAGCGATACTCCCAGAAGCGCGGGATCTCGTCCGGATACGGTTGGAACTCGAGATCCTTGGAGTAGGCGTAATACACCGGCAGCGAGTACATCGGCACCACGTAGGCCTGCTCGGCGATTTTCTTCAGCGCGTTCTTGTACGCCACCTGGCGCACCGCTGGTTTGACCGAGGTGTCGCCGGCGTCGAGCAAATCGCGCACCTCCGGGTCGCGCGTGACGTCGTCCGCGGCGAACTTGAAGTACACCGGCGTCATGGCGGAGACGTCGTTCACCGAGAACGAACCCCAGGTCTGATGCGCGAAGCCGGCCTTGTGCTCGCGCAGCGCGTCGCGCATCGCCGCGTACTGCATGTAGCGCAGGTTCGCCTTGATGCCGACCGCGCGCAGGTAGCCGATCACCGCCTCGGTCTGCGGCCGCTCGCGATAGGCGTACAGATCGATCTCGAAGCCATTCGGGTGGCCGGCCTCGGCCAACAGCGCCTTCGCTTTCGCCGGGTCATAGGCGTAGCGCGGCGCGCCCTCGTCGGTGCAGCCGAACTGCGCCGGGAAGCACTGCGTGTGGATCACCCGCGCCGATTCGCCGACCACGGTCTTCAGCATCGCTTCGCGGTTGATCGCATGAATGATCGCCTTGCGCACGCGCGCGTCCTTAAGGATCGGGGTCGGCGTCTTCTCGTCCGAGGCCATGGTCAGGAACACCACGCGCATCGTCTCGCCCGCCTTCACCTGCAGCGCGGGCACGGTCTTCAACTGCTGCGCCTGGTCGGGCGGCACGTTGAATATCCAGTCCAGGCCCCCCGCCATCAATTCGGCGGTCTGGGTATTCTGGTCCGGAACCAGGCGCAGCTCGAGCGTCTCGATTCTGGGCTGGGGCTTGAGGCTCGCCTTGAAGTAGTCGGGGTTGCGCTTCATGCGCACCAGCCGCCCCGGCTGATGCTCGCTCACCATGTAGGGTCCGGAGCCGACCGGCTTTTCGCTCATGCCCTTGGGACCGACCTTGGCATAGTACTCGTTCGGGTAGATCACCACCGGCCCGGCGAGGTATTCGAGCGCCGCGGGGAACGGTTTTTTCAACTTGATGCGGACCTTGAACTGCTCGACCTTCTCGGCCGACGCGATCCAGTTGACGTTCTGCTGCGTGGTCGATTTGTTCTCCGGCTTGGACACGTAATTGAGCGTGTACGCCACGTCGTCGGCGTCGAAAGCCTCGCCGTTGTGGAATTTCACCCCTTTGCGCAGATCGAATTCGAGCGTGGTGTCGTTGACCCAGCGCCATGCGGTGGCGAGCGAAGGCTTGTATTCATTGGTCTTCGGGTCGCGGTAGACGAGCGTGTCCCAGATGTGGTGCGCCAGAATCACGCCGATGCGCACGTTGTTGAAATAGGCATCCAGGCTCTCCGGCACCTGGTTGGAGGCCCATTTGACCGAGTTGTCGCGCTTGCCGGCTTCCGCCGGCGGAGCGAAGGCGACCGCCGCGGCGAGCAAGGTTGTGTGAAGCAGGGTGCGATACCGATATGTCGGCATGATGAAGTTCCTCCGTGATTGATTGACTTAACTTAGCTTAGCTTACCGCATTGTCGTACAGATGGCACTCGACCCGTCCGCGCGTATCGGCGAGCGCAGCCGGCGCGCGCGTGCGGCAGGCGGGCATCGCCGCGGCGCAGCGCGGATGAAAGGTGCAGCCCGGCGGCGGGTCGATCGGATTCGGATAACTCACGCCGAGGTGCGTGTCCGGAACGCCGAGCCCGGGCTCGGGCGTGAGCACGGAAGCGAGCAGCGCGCGCGTGTATGGGTGGCGCGGCGCGCGGAACAGGTCTGCGGTATCGGCCTCCTCGACGATGCGCCCCAGGTACATGACGGCGACGCGCGTCGCGATGTGCTCGACCACCGCGAGGTTGTGGCTGATCAGGAGGTAGGTGAGGTCGAACTCGCGCCGCATGTCCTCGAGCAGGTTCAGGATCTGCGATTGCACCGACACGTCCAGCGCCGAAGTGGGCTCGTCGCAGATGAGGATCTCCGGCCGCATCACCAGCGCGCGCGCGATCGCGACGCGCTGGCGCTGGCCGCCGGAGAGCTGGTTCGGGTAGCTGTTGAAAAAGCGCGCCGGCAGCCCCACGCGCTCCATCGTCTCCCGCACCCGTTTGCGCCTCGCTTCCGCATCGGCTTCGATGCCGTGCACCGCGAGCGGCAAGCCGACGATCGCGCCGACGGTTTTGCGCGGGTTGAGCGACGAATACGGGTCCTGGAAAATCGGCTGCACCCGCCGCGCCAAATCGCGTGTGCTGGTCGAGCCAAGCGGCTGGCCTTCGAGCCGAATTTCACCCGCGCTGACCGGCAGCAAACCCAGCAGCATTCGGCCCAGAGTGGATTTGCCGCAGCCGGACTCGCCCACCAGCCCCAGCACCTCGCCGCGGCGCAGTTCCAGCGACACCCCGTTCACCGCATGCAGCGTGCGCGAGCCGCGAAACAGGCCGGCGCTCACCGCGAACTGCCGGCGCACATCGATCAGTTCAAGCAGGGGCGTAGTCACGCTGCCGGTTCCAGTCTACAACGCAGTAACTGGCCGCCACCCAACGCGCGCAATTCGAACGCGCGTGTGGCGCAGATGTCTTCGGCAAAGGCGCAGCGGTTGCGAAACTGGCAGCCGGTGAGCGCGCCTATCGGCGGACTCACCACGCCGGGGATGGTGCCGAGCCGCCCGCCCGGCGCAAGCCGCCCCGGCACCGGGATGCAATCGAGCAGGCCGCGCGTGTATGGATGCGAAGGCCGGCCGAACAGCCGCGCCACCGGCCCCTCCTCCACGATCTCGCCAGCGTACATCACCGCGACCCGGTCGGCGACGCGGGCGACGATACCCAGGTCGTGGGTGATGAGCAGCAGGCCCATGCCGAACTCGCGCTGCAGTTCCTTCAACAAGTGCAGGATCTGCGCCTGCACCGTGACGTCGAGCGCCGTGGTCGGCTCATCCGCGATCATCAGCGCCGGCTCGCACATCAGCGCCATCGCGATCATCACGCGCTGGCGCAGGCCGCCGGAGAGCTGGTGCGGGTACTGCCCGAGCCGGCTCGCCGCGCCGGTGATGCCCACGCGCTCGAGCAGGTGCAGCGCGCGCTCCCGCGCCGCCGCCGCGGAACCGCCGCGATGGCGCAGCCACCCTTCCTCGAGCTGGTTGCCGATCGACCAGGACGGATTGAGCGAAGTCATCGGCTCCTGGAAGATCATCGCCATGCGGTTGCCGCGCAAATCGGCCATGCGCCGCTCGCTCGCCGCCGGCAGGTCCTCGCCAGAGAAAGTGAAGCGCGACACGCTGCGTTGCGCCGCGCGCGGCAGCAAGCCCATCAGCGCGAGCGCGCTAAGCGACTTGCCGCAGCCCGATTCGCCGACGAGGCACAGCGTTTCGCCGGCCTCGAGCGCGAGATCCACGCCGCGCACCGCATGCAGCGAGCCCATCGGCGTCGGGATGTCCACGCGCAGGCCTTCGACCTGCAGCAGCGCGCTCATCCGGCGCTGCCTGCACGATTACGCATACGCATGAACGGCACGATAGCGCCGGCTGCACCGCGATGCGCTATTGCCGTACTCCCAGCGAGATGGCGATTTTTTCGTAGAGTTCGTACTGCTCACGCATGAACTGCTCCGTCTCCGCCGCCGAGCGGATCGAGGGAATGCCGGCGAGCTTGACGTTACCGGCGAGCCAGTCCGGGTCGACAGCCAGCTTTTGCATCACCTCGGCCCAGCGCTCGGTCACCTCTTTGGGCAGTCCGGGCGGGCCGACGAGCGCGGTCCAGCCGGTGATTTTCTCCATCGCCGGCCAGCCGAGTTCGCGCGAGGTCGGCACATCCGGCAAATCCTTCAGCCGCTCCGGCGTGGTCACCAGCAGCGCGCGCAGCACGCCGGCCTTGATGTGCGAGTAGATGGTGGTCAGGTTGTTGCAGGCGAACTGCACCTGCCCGCCCAGAAGCGAGGTCGTCACCTCGCCGCCGCCTTTATAGTGAATGCCCACCGCGGCGTCCTTGGGCAAGCCGACGACCGAGAACAGATACTGCACGCCAAGGTTCTGCACGGTGCCGATGCCCGAGGTCGAGAAATTCAGCTTTCCCGGTTCCTTGCGCATGGCATCGATCAACTCGCCCAAGGTCTTCCACGGCGCATCGCGCGGCACCACGCAGACGTAGGGGTTCTGCTCGAGCAGCGAAATGATGGTGAATTCGTTCCATTTGTACGGCGTCTTCGATTCCATCGCCGGCAGGATCGCGTGCGTGGCAATACGCGCCGCGAGCAACGTATAGCCATCGGCGGGCGCGGTGCGCGTCGCCATCGAACCGATCTGGCCGGAGGCGCCGACGCGGTTTACCACCACCATCGGCTGGCTGTTGAGGAATTTCGGCGCATGCTGCGCCAGGTTGCGGCCGGAAAGGTCCGAATCGCCGCCCGCGGCGAAGGCCACGACCAGCGTGATCGGCTTCGCCGGATAGCCGGTCTGCGCCTGGACCGCGGCCGACGCGACTGCCGCGGCGAGCGCGAACCCGATCGATTGCAGGGTAAGTCTTTGCACTATGGTCTCCTCGTTATTGGGACAGGAATGGCCCGCATAGGCTACGCGACCTCGGCATTGGCGGCAAATGGTTCCTGGCGTTAGTCGCCGGGCGCGCCAAATGCTTCCTCCATGGTCATCATTGCAACCATGAATCTTGTTAGAATCACCGCAGAATGGATCACGCAGGGAGAGCGGGATGTTGCGAACCAGGTTCACGCAAATGTTCGGGGTGCAGCACCCGGTCGTGCAGGGCGGCATGCAGTGGGTAGGACGGGCGTCGCTGGTGTCCGCAGTGGCGAACGCGGGCGCGCTCGGCTTCATTACCGCGCTGACCCAGCCGACGCCGGAGGATCTGGAAAAGGAAATCAAGCGCTGTCGCGACCTGACCGACAAGCCTTTCGGCGTCAACCTGACCATACTCCCAGCGCTGAAGCCGCCGCCTTACGCGGAATACCGGCAGGCGGTCATCGAGTCCGGCATCAAGATCGTCGAGACCGCGGGCTACAATCCGCAGGAGCACATCGCCGAGCTGAAAAAACACGGCATCAAGGTGATCCACAAGTGCACCTCGGTGCGCCATGCGATCAAGTCGGAGAAGATCGGCGCCGATGCGATATCCATCGACGGATTCGAATGCGCCGGCCATCCGGGCGAGGACGATATTCCGGGCCTGATCCTGATTCCGGCGGCGGCCGACAAGGTGAGCATCCCGATGATCGCCTCGGGCGGCTTCGGCGACGGCCGCGGCCTCGCCGCCGCGCTCGCCCTGGGCGCCGACGGCATCAACATGGGCACGCGCTTCATGTGCACGGTCGAAGCGCCGATACACCAGCGCATCAAGGAGCAGCTTGTCGCCAACGACGAGCGCTCGACCGACCTGATCTTTCGCACACTGCACAACACGGCGCGCGTCGCGCGCAATGCCGTCAGCCAGGAAGTGCTTACGGTCGAGCGCAAAGGCGGCGCCACCATCGACGACGTCAGGCATCTGGTTTCGGGCCAGCGCGGAAGGAAGGTGTACGAGGAAGGTGATCCCGATTTCGGCATCTGGTCGGCGGGCATGGTGCAGGGACTGATCCACGACATCCCCACCTGCGCCGTGCTGGTGGCGCGCATCGTCGCCGAGGCCGAGGCGATCATCGCGACGCGGCTTGCCCGTATGATGTCAGCTTGAGACATGCGGCCATTCCTCAAGGATTGCGCGTGACCGATCTCCTTGTCCGCCGGCTGCTGATCGACCTGGAGACCCCGTTCGCGCGGCACTGGTGCGGCGGTGATGCGTTTCGCAGCGCGCTATTTAACGCGCTGTCGATGAGCTTCCCCATCGGCGAGCAGTTCTTCATCGATGCGGTGAAGGACGGCCTCAAGGCCATGCCGCCGGAGCAACAGGAAAAGCTCAAGACCGAGGCGCAGGGCTTCATCGGCCAGGAGGCCACCCACCGGCGCGTGCATAGCCTGTTCAACGCGCAGCTGGAACGCCAGGGCCTGGTGAACGAATGGGAGGTGCGCGCCGCCGCGCGCCTGAAACTGATGGAAGGCGCCGACCCGCGCCATGCGCTCGCCATCACCGCGGCCAACGAGCATTTCACCGCCATCCTCGCCGAATGGATGCTCGGCACTCCGGAGCTGTTTGCCGATACCGAGCCGCGCCTGCGCAGCCTGTGGCTGTGGCACAGCTCGGAAGAGTCCGAGCACAAGAGCACCGCCTTCGACGTGTATCAGGCGCTGGGTGGCAGTCACGCATGGCGCGTCACCTGGTTTCGCCGCGTGACCATGATTTTCCTCGGCGATACGCTGCGCCAGACCGTGGACAACTTGCGGCGCGAAGGCGCGCTGTGGCAATGGCGCACCTGGATGAGCGCGGCACGCTGGCTATTCGGCCGACACGGTCTGGTGCGTGCGACCCTGCGGCCCTGGTTCGCCTACATCCGCCGGGACTTTCATCCACGGCAACAGGAGAGCGGCCTCGCGCGCCGCTGGCTCGAGGACAACGCCGCCGCGTACACCCTGGTCGGATCGACCTAGTCCTTTAGGCACCACACTACCCCCGTTCGCGCCGGGGCAGACGCCAAGTCGATGGCCTGCCTGCCCACTTGGCGCGGCGCGATTGTACAAAACTATTATTTCTTGTAAGGTGCAAAACAACGGGGGTCCTTGAGCGACACCCGCGGCGCAACCGCACAGTTCCACCCTAACGGCACCGCCACGCAGATGGTCGGCCGGTTCGGGGGGGGAAAGCTCCTACGGAAGGGGGAGACCATGACCAGAACCGCGCTTGAGCTGTTCCTTGCGCTTGCCGTTCTTGGCTTCGCGTCCTGCGGCTATTTCAGCGGATCGAATCCTGGCACGGGCTCTCCCTCCGCCAGTTCCATACTGCAATTCCACAGCAGCGACGAACAGTTGGCGTTGCCGCTCCTACAGGTCGGCGCAAATGTGTACCCCGATGTGACCCTTCGTCTGGCGAAGGATGGTAGCTGGCGCGTACTGACGGTCGGCCGCCCGCGTCCCGGATCCGGCGCGGAGTTCGTACCGGCTGTGCTGACCGCGCCCGAAGGGACCGTCATCGATAGGGACTGGCGTCCCGCCGATGCCGCGATCACCATACGCAGGCTGCACATCGACGACAAGGTTTTCGGCGATGTCGCGTTGCGTCTGACCGGCGATACGTGGACCTGGGTAAGCGAGCTGCAGGAACTGTCGGCGCTGACCTTGGCGGATTTCAACGCAAACCCGAGCCTGGTGGCCACGCAAGCGCACCACGTCGTGCTGCACTCCTCGCCCGAGAATGGCACGCAGAGCTTCCCCCTGAAGCTAGCCGCCAAGGTGTACAAATTCTGCATGGACGCCCAGGACGAAGGCGCGGACACGTTGCGCGTTCTGGACACCACGGGCGCTGAAGTATTCAGCTTGAAGGCGGGCAATCCCTGCATCGACATCGAAGCGGCAGCGGGTGTTTACACCATGCAACATACCTACGGTGGTGCGGGGATGACGCGAACGGTCTTTGTGCATCCGGGCACGGCTGCTGCGGCAGCGCCGACGGCACCGGCGTCACTGCGCTCCTTGGCGCGCAACCTGCTCGCTGCATCGGACCCGAATTACCCGGAATACTGGGCCGTCTATTATGAGAACGCGGGCAACAGCAACTTTCTCACCTTCACAGGTGTCAATTATTCGGGCGGCACCACGGATCCAAATACAGGCATTTACACCGCATTCGGATGTTACGGACAGGTCCAGGCCGTCGCTTACACCGCGCCCTACTACTGGCCGGGTGACCCGACCACGCGTACGCGCTACCTGTTCGACGCCAGCAACTTTTTCGAAATCACCCGGCTCAGCGACGGGTCGTCCAGCGGTTTCGGTCTGCCTTACTATTGCAACAACTGGCCGCCAATGGATGGCTCGGGCAAATCCGTCGAACCCGGGCAGCACACCTATGCTTTGGACTACGCCACGGATTACATCAATCAGCAACTTTGGATCGTGCCGATGGAGTTCTACCCGAGCGATCCCGCTCAATCCTATATCACCAACAACAACAGGTTTGTCCAGGAAGTACTGAACGTCGCGAACTTTTCGAACAATAGTTTTCAACTCAATAAATCCCAGGTAACCCAAGACAAGGTAACGTGGCCGCTCTCTGTGTTTGCCGGACCGACGCAGTATGTCGGGCTGAACTACTACGTTTCGCCGGCGGACTTCCACGTGGGCTTTCGCTATTTTCCAATCGGCCTGCCGCCATCGATGAAAGATGGAACCGGAGCCTGGATCCTGGCGCCGGGGGAGGTGGCGATGTTCCCGGGTGCCAACTGCACCGGCGCCGCAATGATTTCGGAAGGCATCAGCCTGCCCTACCCTCAGCCGAGCGTCAGCATCGCCGAACTGGCCATCCTCGGCGGATTCCTGGGATCGCTGCAGCTCGGTCCGGATACTGCCGCAGCTGTCTACTCCGACTACGTCTACCAGGGCGAATCGCATATTTTCAATGAGGCGGGCTGCATGAAGTTCAGCGACACCGGATTCGCGCCCGGCTCCATCCGCGTAAGCGTCGATACGGCCAGCATCGTGGTCCAGACCAACAGCTGCGAATACTGCAACCTCGCCGGCGTCGACATGCAGAATCTGGACCTCTCCAACAACGTCAAGCTGCAGCACGCCAATCTGGCGGGCGCACGATTGTCGAATTCGAACCTGAGCAACGCCGATCTGCGCTTCGCCACGCTGCAGGGCGCGCTGCTGAACTACGCCAACCTCGACTCGACCAACCTGTGCCAGGCCGCGCTCAATGCCGGCAAGAGCGGCGCCGCGGCCAGCCTGTCGGGCGCGCATCTGAAGAACGCCAACCTCTCCGGCGCCGACCTCGACGGGGCGAATTTCAGCTACGCGAGCTTTTACAGCGACACGCCGCAGTCCTGCCAGTCGGCTTGCGCTACCTATGGGAAACCGGTGTGCGCCAGTGCCTATGGCGCGAGCATGGACAGCACCCAGTTTTCCAACGCCTATCTGGCCGGGGTCGACATGAGCAGCACCCGTGCCAACGGCGCGAGCTTCTCCGGCGCCATGCTCTTCGGCGCATCGTTCAAAGACGCGATCCTGAATCGCAATACCTCCACCGGCGCCGCGACCGATTTCAGCTACGCCTTCCTGCAGGGCGCCGACTTCACCAACGCTCAGGTGGCAAACGCGATCTTCACCAACGCCTACGCCGACAGCGGCAGCGGCCCGAGCTGCATCCAGACCAACCTCAACACTGAATACACCGGCTTTCCGGGCTTATTGGTCGCAAACGCAAGCGGCCAGTGCATCGCGGGTGCGCAGCGGGCGCCGACTTGCATCCAGTACGTCTACGGCGCCGCACACCGGCCTGCCACGGACGCGAGCAATAGCTGCCCGGACGGAACCGCCGGACCGTGCGCCGCGCTTGCCTGGACTTCACCGATCACGCCCCTCGCAAACTCCAGCCACCCCAATTCGAGCTGCACGACCAACCCGCTGTGCGACGGGTTCATCACGCCGCTCAATACCTGCTGGTAAGCGAGCCGAACGTCCGGGGTTCCGATTCCCGGGAAACGCGAACTCCGGCCGACGAGGAGAAAGACATGAGGAAGTGCCAGAACCGCCCGAACGCGCCGCAGCGCCGGCGTTTCCTGAAACAGGCTGCAAGCACCGGCCTGGTCGCGGGCGTCGGACCGTGGCTGGCTGCCTGCGGTATTGTCAGCAGCGATGCGCCGGCCGCGAGCAAGACCGAACCGCGCAGCTACTACATCGATTTGTCCAACGCCGATCCCGAGACGGATTTCTACCTCGTCGCGGGCAGTACCCATCACCCGATGTCCGCAGTTACCAAGGAACAGCTCGCTGCGCTCAGGTCGGCCGAACCGGGGCTGCAGCAGGTGGACGACGCGAACATTACCCATGCCGTCCATGACATTGCGCTGCCCGCCAACGGCATACAGCTCCTGTACGTGAAGGGTATGTCCAAGGCCGCCGGCCCGACCGGCTGGTCCATGCACAGCATGTTCTACCATGTGCCTTCGACCGCCTCCGCCGACGTAAGCCAGGCGCTGGCACTGTCCTGCGCCGACGCTGCCGGCAGTTCGGTCAAAGGCGGGTTCAGCACCTGCGTAGGTCCGAGCGCACTGGCAATGCGGCCGCGGGCGCTCGCCGCAACGCCGGCCGGCTACTGCGCGGGTGGCATATACCAGCGCTACAAGAGCTATTTCGATCATGCCGTGTCGCTAGTCTGCAACCATCCCGAGATTTGTTCCTTCGACGCCGCCACCCTGAGCTATGTGCAGCAAGTCATAGTCTGCGCCGACGCCAACATCCTTGCCCTGGCGCAATCCCTGTACCGTCAGGGACCGGCCTCGGAAACGGGAGGCTGGGCGACGCAGGTTGAATGCATCGACCCCGATACGGGCAAGCCCAGGCTCGCATCCAACGGCCACAAGCTCTATTTCACCCAGCACTCCGAAGAGACCTTGAGGCTTACCGGCGCAGCGATCAGGAGCGTGATGCCGAAGATAAAGAACGACCCGGTACTGGGCGGAAACATTGCGGGCCTGCGGACCAATACCCAGGACAACCAGGTGCTGAAGGGAAAACTGTGGATCGTCAACAGCGCCGCGCCCGCCCAGTCCGTCGCGCCGGCTGGCTTGCTCACGTCGAGCCTGGCTGCGGCCAGCGTCGCCGCGGTCTGGACGCCCCGCGATCTGTCTTCGGGCAACGGATACCGCGTCTCCGACATGAAAGGGAGCGCAAGCGTCGACGATGCGACCAAGGCGCTCTCCCGCACGCTCACATTCACCGTATCCAACACCTGGCTACGCTATCTTGGGCTTTATGTGCGCTATCTCGACGGCAACGGCAAGCCCATCGCGATCGCGGACCTGCCCCCGGACACGCAGAACCAATTCGTGAGCGGATTGGACGGAACCTACGACGGCTTTCTGACTTTGTTGAGCCAGCCGTTCGCCGTCCTGGGGATACCGCTGCCGGAGATAGCGGTTGTGGCGGAGGACCATTGGACCTTCAGCGTCACGGTGCCGGAAATGGCGGCGTCGATTCAGATCCTGTCGGGCGGGCTTGGAACCGGAACCAACAGCTACCCCGAAACGACGCACGCCGGCGCGGTGATGACCACGGTTGTCGACCTTGGGCTTCCGGGCTTGTTCCTGGCCATGGCCGCCACTGCCGCTTTTCCCACGTTCGCGGCCAAGTTGACCACGGCCACCAAACTCCTGATCAGCACCGCGCAGATATTCATGCAGGCGATAGCCGATGTCGCGCTGGCCGGTTTCTACAATGATCCCGGCGTGTTCAAGAACCTCGGCGCGCCGGTCTTTTTCACCATGATAAAAAGCGCGGCGGCGTTGTGGGCCGAAGTGGAGGAGAGCCTGGCGGAGGGAGAGGCGGAAGGCGTCGCGGAAGACGTCCTCCCTTTTGGAATTGGCGTGGCCCTTCAGGCCGTCTCGGCCCTGGGATTGGTCGCCACCATTGCGGAGACCAGCGCGGAGGTTGCCCAGTCCCCATGGACCTACGCTACCGAAGTAAGCGCTACGCACAATCTGACGATAAGCGTCAACCACGATCCGCTGGATGTGGCGGGATTTCCGGCAACGGCGACGCATTACCGGCTGTACGCGGTATGCGACGGCAGCTCGCCGCGCGATTCCAGCGCGCTCGCAATGCCCGGGACGGCACAGACCACGCCGCTGAGCCATACCTTCCGGGGCCTGCCCCTGGGCGGCAAGGTCAATGTGTCGGTTGCCTTTTATTCGAACGACGGCTGGCTGGCGGGAGCCGGCGCAACCGGCCCCATCGACAACACCGTGGACGCGGCCTCGATCACCATCAAGGAATCCCTCGTGCCCCTCAACAGCGGCACCACCTACGGGCACAAGCAGAAGATCGTGCTCGACGGATCGGGGAAGCACCTGTGGCAGGCGGCCGCTGCACCTGCGGTTCAGGCGCCCGCATGCATCAACGCGCCCGGCAACCTGTGCGAGCTGGTCGGCATCACACTGAGCGAGCCCTTCGGCGCCATCGGCTACGCCTGGAAGGCATCCAGCTCGGGCGTGAACGAATTTGCCTCGGGCGCGAGCGGACAGCTGTATCAGTTCGCCAATCTCTCCTTCACCCCGACCCCCGAGAACGGATACAAGGCTTCCGGCGGCGGATTTCTCACACCGGCGCGGCTCGCCTACAGCCGGACCAGCCCGACCAGCCGGAATTTCTATATCGATACGTCGAGCGGAAACAACATCGTCCGGCGCATCACGCTCACCGCCGTGGATACGCCGCCCACCATCGACCTGCCGAACTCCAATCTGGCCGTGGGCAGGTTCAACTTCGCCTCGGACGCATTCCTGATCCATCCTGCGGGCAAGCTCGTCAGCATCAATACTGCGTTGAGCAAGTTCGAAGTGCTGGTCCCGGAAACGACGCCAGTGGCCGACGCAGCGGCGCCGCTTGCCCAGGCCTATGCCGGCCCGGGTACGCGAGAAGGCCTGTTGAGCGGCCCGGCCTGCATGGCGATTGCACCGGGCGGCGCGATCCTGGTGCTTGAGCAGGCCAACAACCGGATTCAGGCTTTCGACACCGGCGCCAATCCGACGCGCATCTTCTCGAATAACAGCTCCTCCATCATGCCCTTGCGTGCGGCGAGCGCGGGCGGGACCTTCCTCGACCTGGAAATTGAGTTCGTCGGCTATGTCTACGTGCTGTGGGTGAATTCGTCCAATGTATACAACTTGGACATCTACGACCCGCAGGGCAATTTCCTCAGCGGCACCAGCGGCATGAATGCCGGAAAACTCACCTTGGATCTGTTCCGGAATGTCTACAGCCTGAATTACGAAACGCTAACACCGGTCGGTGCAATCACCGAACCTTCTGTCAGCCAGTGGATACCGGGCACGCCCTGATCGGCCGGCTGTCAAGGCGCTCCGACCCACGCTTCAGCGCGCTACGGCTTTCGCCTGCCACACCTGCTCCGCGTATTGCAGGATGGTGCGATCGCTGGAAAATTTCCCCATATTGGCGACGTTGAGGATGACTTTGCGCAGCCATTGCGGTTGATCGCGGTAGGCAGCGTCCACCTCTGCCTGACAGGCGACGTAGGACGCGTAATCGGCAAGCAGCAGATAGTAGTCGCCGTCGGCGAGCAAATTATCCACGATGGGCTTGTACCGCGCGGGATCCTCCGGCGAAAAATAACCCCGCGCGATCATGTCGATGGCCTGGCGCAATTCGTCGTTCGCGAGATAGTAATCAGCCGGCCGGTAGCCGCTGGCGCGCAGCCTGGCGACCTCATCCGTGGTGAGGCCGAAAATGAATATATTGGCCTCGCCGACCTCGTTCCTGATTTCGACATTGGCGCCGTCCAGGGTCCCTATGGTCAGCGCCCCGTTCAACGCGAGCTTCATATTGCCGGTGCCCGATGCCTCCGTGCCTGCCGTGGATATCTGCTCCGACAGATCGGCTGCCGGAATGATGTTCTCGGCCACGGAAACGCCGTAATTGGGCACGAATACCAGCTTCAGCCGTCCGTGTATGCGGATGTCGTTGTTGACGATATCGGCCACGTCGTTGATCAGCCTGATGATCAGCTTCGCCATGGCATAGGCCGGCGCCGCCTTGCCGCCGAAGATGACGGTGCGCGGCACCGTGTCGCTGTGCGGGGCATCGCACAGGCGTTTGTACAAGGTCACCACGTGCAGCAGGTTGAGCAGCTGGCGCTTGTATTCGTGGATGCGCTTGATCTGCACGTCGAACAGCGAATCGACGTCGATCTCCATGCCCAGTGACGACTTGATTTCCGCCGCGAAGCGTTGCTTGTTGGCGCGCTTCACCGCCGCGAATTCCTGGCGGAACCCGGCGTCCTCGGCCAGCGGAATCAGGCGCCGCAACCGGGTGAGATCCTTGAGCCAGCCGGCGCCGATGCGCGAAGTGATCAAGGCCGCGAGCAGCGGGTTGGCCTGGTTCAACCAGCGGCGGGGCGTGATGCCGTTGGTCAGGTTGATGATCTTGCCCGGGAAATAGCGGTCGAAATCGGCAAAGATGGTCTGCTTCATGAGCTCGGTGTGGATTTGCGCGACGCCGTTGACCTTGTGGCTGCCGACGACGGCGAGATGCGCCATGCGTACCCGCTTGCCCTCTTCTTCGCCGATGATCGACATGCGCCGGCGCATGTCGTTGTCGCCGGGAAAACTGTGCATCACCCCGATCAGGAAGCGGTGGTTGATTTCGTAGATGATCTGCAGGTGGCGCGGCAGGATTTGCTCGAACATCGCCACCGGCCAGGTTTCCAGCGCCTCCGACATCAGCGTATGGTTGGTGTAGGAGAAGGTGCGGGTGGTGATGTCCCAGGCCTTGTCCCATTCCAGATGGTTGATGTCCACCAGCACGCGCATCAGCTCGGGGATGGCGATCGCGGGGTGGGTATCGTTCAGCTGGATCGCGACTTTGTCCGGAAGTTCGTCGAAACCCTGGTGGAACTTGCTGAAGCGGTAGAGGATGTCCTGCAGCGATGCGCAGACGAAAAAATACTGCTGCTTCAGGCGCAGTTCGCGGCCCATGGTGGTGGAGTCGTTGGGGTAGAGCACCTTGGCCAGGTTTTCCGACTCGTTCTTGTCCTCCACTGCCTTGATGTAATTGCCCTCGTTGAAATATTTCAACTCGAAGTCGCGCGATGCCTTGGCCGCCCACAAGCGCATGTTGTTGACCGTCGGGGTGGAAAAACCCGGTATGGGACTGTCATAGGCCATCGCCATCACGTCTTCGGTGTCCACCCAATGGTGGCGCTGGGCGCCGTGTTCATCGGAGAACTGGACCACGCGGCCGCCGAACTTGACCTGGTAGAGCACTTCCGGACGTGCAAATTCCCAGGGGTTGCCATAGCGCAGCCAGTTGTCCGGGTGTTCCACCTGCTGGCCTCCCTCGATGCGCTGCGAGAACATGCCGTACTCATAGCGTATGCCATAGCCGAAGCCGGGCAGATTCAGCGTCGCCATCGAATCCAGAAAGCAGGCCGCAAGCCGCCCCAGGCCGCCGTTGCCGAGGGCCGCATCGGTCTCCATTTCGCGCACCTGGCGCAAATCGATGCCGTGCTGCTGCAGCGCCTGGCTGCACTCTTTTTCGAACGACAGGTTGAGCAGGCTGTTCATCAGCGTGCGCCCCATCAGGAATTCCATCGACAGGTAATACACCCGCTTCGCGTCGGCGACGTAATAGCTGCGCATGGTTTCCATCCAGCGCTCGATCAGGCGGTCGCGCGTCATGAACGCCGTGGCATGAAACCAGTCGCGCGTGGTCGCCATGATGTCGTCCTTGCCCACCGAAAACACCAGGCGGTTGACAATGGACTTGCTCACCGAAGCGACGTCGACGCCGGCAAGCTGATGGTTGATGAGGGATTGCAGCGGCTGCTTTTTCACGATTGCCTCCGGTTGGCAAGTCGACAAGCCATTCTACGTCCGCACGGGACATACGTGTGCGGTCAAGTGCGGTTCACGCTGCGTCGACAGCAAGCGCGACCTCGCTTCCCGGCGGGCTTCAACCGAAACCGACGATCTCCACCCAGTTGGCGCCTTTTCCGCCGGGGTATTTCTGCGGTAGCGCCAGCGCGCCGCTCGCCTGGTCGATCGCATACACCGAAATCGTGTCCGACTTCTCCCCGCAGGCGACCAGGAATCTTCCATCCGGGGCTATGGCGAATCCGCGCGGCTGCGTCTCGGTGGGCGTGCCGGCGAGGTAAATTAGTTTGCCGGTCTCGGCGTTCACGCTGAACGCCCCCAGGGTGCTGCCGGTGCGCTCGGAGATGTAGAGGAATCTGCCATCCGGCGTCAGGTGGATGTCCGCGGCCCAGATGTCGCGGTCCCGGTTGCGCGGCGGGGCGGCGGCCACGCGCGGCGCGCCGGGCAGGAGCTGCGTGTCGGGCGGCAGCCCGGATGCCGAACCGATTTCGGTCAGCAGCCCCGTTTCGGCGTCGAGCGCGAATGTCGTGACCGTGGCCAGCAGTTCACTCAACACGTACAGGAACTTGTTGTCGGACGAGGTGACGTAGTGGCGCGGCCCGGTCCCGGGCTGCATTTGCACGACCGCGGGCGTGTTCGATGACAGCCGGCCGGTCGTCGCGTCGAATGTGAACTGGAACATCTGATCGCTGCCGAGCGTGGGGACATAGACGAACCGGTTGCTCCCGTCTGCGCGGATCGAATGCGCATTGCGGCCCACCGGGATCAGTTGCAGCGGCGCGGCGGCAACCCGCCCGTCGGCACCGACTGCGTTGACGCTGACCAGATGCGCCTGGTACGAGGCGCCAAAGAGGTAGCGCCCGGTCCGGTCGAGCGCTATGTACGGGAAACTCTCGGCCAGCGGCGATACCGCGAGCGGCGCCAGCGCGCCGCTGCCGGGATCGATCATATAGGCGTGCACCGCAAACGGCTTGGAGCGCACCGCGGCGTAGAGAAAGCGCCTGTCGGGGCTCACCGCCATCGGGCCGACGGCGTCCCCCGCCTTGACCCGCGCGCCCGGCTGCAGCGTGCCGTCGGGCTGCATACTGTAAGTTCCGATGTCGCCGTCGGCACCGTTGGAGACGTAGACGCAGGTTCGCGACATTGTGGGTTTTCCCGTTCTCGTAGTTGAAGTTGGATAACGTAAGAACAGCGCATCCTAGCGACTCGCTTTCTCTCCCGCAATTAGCCTGCGAATCTCGGCGAGTTTCGACTTCAGTCGTTTCCCGTTTTCCCTCCCCACGCGCAGGAGGATCTTCTGTCCGCTGGACAGGCTCTCGAGAGCGGGATCGGAGAAGCGGTAAAGCACCCAGGGGCGTGTCAGCTTAAGCGGACCCTGGATATCGGGCAGCTCGACTTTCAGCGCGCCGGGCGGTTCGGGCGTTTCGAGCAGCAGGTCGATCACCGCAACCAGGCGGTCGTTGAAGTACTTTTCGGGATAGCCAAGGCTCTCGTAGGCGCGCTGGAACAGCGGGTAGAGCCGCCGGTACAGTGCAACCGCACGCCCGGTGTCCACCGATTCGATTAGTGCGACGAATGGTGCATAGCGAGCGGCGTTGCTTGCGCCGATGACGCTTCCGTCCCTGCCGGTCTCGACGGTGAAACGCCCGGGGGTCGGGTATATCGGCCACCTGCTTGGTGGCGCGAGCGCGCGCGCGAGATTGTCCACCGTCGCCACTACGCGACCCACAAAGTTTTCGCTCTGGATGTACGCCTTGACGGTCTTGGCACCAAGCAGTTCCGTAATGCGTTCCCTGACGAAATCGTCGGCTTGCCCGATCGGTGGCAGTTCCGTCACGCCGGGCGGCGCCTGGACTGGAAAATTGATCGCCGGCTTTGCCGGCACCATTACGGGAGCCGACACGAGCGGAGCTGGGGACGGAAGTTGCGGTGGCGCCTGCCACAGCCAGAAATAGGCGCCGATCGCGATCAATGCCAGGACTGACCCCAGCCCAAGCCACAGTCTGTTCATGGCTACCTCGTTTGGGAGTGATGGGTAACGTCCATCTTACGCCGATGACGATCGGATTCGGACCGAAGATGCTCTGCCCTACGCGGTCCCAGGTGCCGCAGCTTGGACCGAAATTGGGAAAATTCCCTCGCCCTTCATGTCCAGGCAGGTTAAAAGGTAAACTGTAAAAATCGATACCATAAGATCACAGGACATGAAGAAGAATACCGAAACCACGGTAGTGCCCGACTTCGAACCGGAATTCGTCGCCGGATTGACCAAGATTTTTGACGAGATGATTCCCTTCAACCTTGTATTGGGTTTGAAGATCACATCGCTGAAGGCAGACGGCGTGAAAGGCAGGATCGATATGCGCCCCGAGTTGATCGGTCACTTCATTTCCCAGCGGCTTCACGGCGGGGTCATCAGCGCGGGATTGGACGCCATGGCCGGCGTGGCCGTGATGGCGGCGATCGGCGCGCGCCACATGGACGAAGCGCCTCTGCAGCGGCTCCAAAGGTTTGGCAAGCTCGGGACGATCGACCTGCGCATTGACTTCCTGCGCCCCGCGACCGGCGATCATTTTGAACTCCGCGCCAACGTGTTGCGCCTAGGGTCGCGGGTCGCGACGGCGCGCATGGAGTTTCTGGGTGCGGACGGCACGCTCCTCGCAAGCGGTGCCGCGGCGTACATCGTTTCCTGAATGCGGAATTCCCTGCCGCCAGTCCCTGGCCGCTAGCCGCTCCACTCCCGCCAGCCGGCAAGTAGCGGAAAATAAAGCCCCAGCATCGAAGGCTGATCGTGCGCGAGTGCCTGGGCATAGCGCTCGAGTTGCACCTTGTAGCGCTCCTGCTCCCGGTCGAAGAACCCCTCCACGTTCGTGCCCTCGTGGCTGCTGGTCTTGTAGTCCACGATCCAGCGTTTGCCGCTCTCGTCGCTAAAACTGCGGTCCATGACGAGGTGCCGGCATTCGCCCCCGATCACGGCGGTGAGGCGGTATTCGTTGCGCGCGTCTTGCTGCGGCCCGAGCAGCCAGCGGCCGCGCGAATCGGCGAGCGCGGTTGCCAGCGCTTTGACCACGCGCTCCACTGCCGCAGCACGCTGCGCCTCTTCTACACCGCGCGCGGCGAGTTCGTTGTTGAAGCTCGCGCGCAGTCTCTCGACGCGCGCCGCGTCCCAACCTTTGAGTTCATCCTCGGCGATGCTCTGCAGCCAGCGATGCACCACGCTGCCGACGTGGCGCGCGGTCTCGCCTACCCAGGAGTATTCGACGTCTTCCTGGGCGTGCGCGGTTTCACTGGCGACGGTCGACGCGAGAGCGGGTGGAGCTTCGGGCAGGGACCAGGCGGAAACCAGGCGGCGTAGCGACTGGTCAAGGACCGCTGCGCCAGCGGCGTCCTCGGTCGCCGCTGCGACCATGGCCGTCGCGGCGGCGCGTTGAAACTCGCCAGACACCACCGGCCACAATTTGGCCAGCAGGCTGCGCGAATCGGGATTGCGCGCGGATTGCGCGCCGTCCTCGAGGAGGAGTCGCGTCTCGCCGAGCAGATGCAGGCGCCGCTTGGCACGCGTGGCGGCGACGTAGAGCACGCGGCCGTCCTCGAACGCCGCTTTGTCGGCGGCGAGTTGTTTGATCCAGGCGTAGATCGGGTCGCCGTCGGCCCCGGTTTCTTCGATCGGGGCGAGGAGCAGATTCGTGCTCGATGCCAGTCTGCGCGGGTTCGATGCATCCGGATTCGCCGGGCGTTCCATCCACAGGAACAGCTTCTTTCGTTCGGCAGGCGGCGTCTTGCCCAGGCCGGGCACAATCACATGATCGAACTCCAGACCCTTCGCCTTGTGGATGGTCATGATCTGCACGGCGTCGTCGCCGGCGGCCATGTCCGGCAGCGCAAAGAGCTTGTCCAGGCTTTGCTCGAACACCTCGAAGTCGGCGATGGCGCCGGCTTCTTCCCTGGATTCGAGATGATCGAGATAGCTTTCGGCGTCTTCCAAATCGGTCTCGGATCCCGCGCACGCAGGGCCGCCGAGCGCGAGCCAAGTGCCTTCGACCGTGTCGCGCAGGGACGAGCGCTGGCGCTGGGCCAGCGCGTCCGCGAAGACGGGGCGGATGCGCGCGAGGCGCGTGCGTCCGTCCGGCGTGAGGGCAGCAATACGCGCCGGGTCGTGCATCAGTTCCCACAGGGTCGATTGGCTGGAGAGCGGCTCTGAGAGCGCGTCTACGGCCTTCGTCGCGGTGCCGGCGAGGGCGTGCAGGTCGGCGAGCGTCAGCCCGCACCACGGCGCGCGCAGGATGGCCAGCCAGGCGACGCGGTCGCCGCGATGCGCGAGCGCGCGCGTCAGCGCGAGCAGATCCTGCACCACGGGCCGGTCGTCGAGGCGATCGATTTCGATCGCGCGAAACGCGACGCCCGCTTGTTTCAACTGCGGCACGATCTCGCGCAGGTGGTTGCGGCCGCGAACGAGGATTGCGATGCTCTGACGTTCTTCATGCCCAGCGCTTGCGGCCGCGATATCGGCGATGATCTTCGCCACCTCCGCGGCTTCGTTCGCCGCGCCGCCGGCAAACAGTGGATGGATTTCGACTGCATCGCCCTCCAAGCGCGAATGCACCGACCTGGATTCGGCATAGGCCACCGCGCCCGAGGCGATGTCCTCCACCGCGGGCATCACCTGCGCAAACGTCTGGTTCACCCAATCGACTATGCCGGCCTGCGACCGGAAATTGGCCGACAGTTCCAACGCTTCGAGCGCGACGCTGCCGATGCCTTCGGCGCGCGCCTTCAGGAACAGGCCGACCTCGGCTTCGCGAAAGCGGTAGATCGATTGCATCGGATCGCCGACGGCAAACAGCGTGCGGCCGTCATCGGGCATCCAGCCGGCGGTGAGCTGTGCGATAAGCTCGAACTGGCTGATCGAGGTGTCCTGGAACTCGTCGATCAAGAGGTGCCGGATTTGATAGTCGAGTCTGAGCGCGAGGTCCGTCGGGCCTTCGGCATCTTCGAGCGCGAGCAGGGCGCGCTGCGACACTTCGGTGAAATCGACCTGCCCGCGCGCCTGGAACACGAGCTTCAATTGCCCCACCGCGCGCGCAAGCAACTCGGTGATCGCTTCGAGCACCTGCCACTGCGCGTCGGTGTAGGCCGGTGGTGGCAGCCTGCGCACGTCGGCGAGCGCAGCGCACAGCCGGTCGCCGGCGAGTGCCGCAACGAGCGCCGCGAGGCGATCCTTCCACGCCCTGCCCGCGGCGCCCGCGGGAAAGCCATGGCGCTTGTCCACCTTCGCGCGCCATTCGCCTCCCTTGGTCAGCAGCAGGTCGGCGAGCGTGATCCAGCCTTGCGCGTCGCCGCCGCCGGGGAATGCATCGAGCGCCGCCTCGCCGCGATTGCCCAGCGAATAGTTCGCGATGACGAGCAACTCGGCGCGCGCGTCCAGGGCCACAAGCGACTGCACCCGGTCGAGCACCGCGCGCCGCTCGGCCACGAGCGCGCCTTCAAGATCCGCGCGCTCATTCACCATCACGTGGCGCAGCCAGTGATCGCGCCGGCGCAGCATTTCGACGAGCAGTTCCTCGACGCGCTCGACATTGTTGTCGAGGTGCGCGAGCAGCCGCTCGACGTAATTCGCGGCGGGGTCTTTTGATTCGATGAGATCGACCGTCGCGCGCGCCGCCTGGGCATAGAGCGCGCCGGCATCCTCGATGCTCTCCGGCTGCGAGCCGAATTTCGACAGTATCGGCATTTGCCGTGTCAGCGCCGCGCACAGCGAATCGATGGTCTGGACGCGCAGCCGCGCCGGGCCGTCGCTGATGCGCCAGCCGCGCGCCCCGTCGCGTGCCAGCGCCGCGCGCGCGAGCGCGTGCGTGCGCCGCTCGTGCCCGGACTCGGGTTCCTTGGCCGCGATCACCTGCGCAAACGCATCGAGCACGCGCTCGCGCATTTCGGCTGCGGCTTTCCTGGTGAAAGTGATGGCGACGATTTCCTCGGGCTCGTTCACGGTCGCCAGCAGGCCGAGGTAGCGCTGGATCAGCAGTTCGGTCTTGCCCGAGCCGGCCGGCGCCTGAACGATGAAAGAGCGCGTCGGCGCCAGCGCTTCTGCGCGCGCGACCAGGTCGGGAATGGGAAGGCTGTCAGGCATACGACGGCTTGAGGTTTTCACACAAGATCGCCGATTGCGTGCGGACGGGACGCCGTCCGCGCAAGATCTGGCGATGCATTTCAGCCTTCATCATCGCCATCCTGATCCGGAACGGGCGCGCGCAGCCGCTCGTGAATGCGGCACAGCGGCTGCAGGTCGCAGTTGCGGCAGGTCGTCTGCGGATTTTTCGGCTGCACCGCGGCCTCGCCGGCGGCGAACTGCGCGGCGAGCGCTGCGAGAACCTTGCGCCATTCGGCGACTTGCGCGTCCCAGCCGATGTCGGGCAGGGATTTGTACACCGGCAGCAGCGTTTCGTCCGCAGCCAGCGCCGAAAATTTCATGGCGCCTGCCTTCACTTGCGCGAACGCGATGGCCACGGCGTTCGGTTCGCTCGCGATCAAGTACAGCGGCAATTGCGGCGCGTCGGGCCGTTCGCCCAGCCACGCGCCTGGTGGGTCGGCGGTGGACTTGTAGTCGATGACGATACGCCGGCCGTCCTCGAGTTCGTCCACGCGATCGAGCTTGCCGCGCAGCGTGAGCGGACCGATGACCAGCTCGCGCTTGTCCTCGACCGCGGCGACGCTGAAATCATCGCCGCGCGCCTCGCGTTCCATCTCCAGCCACGCGCGCGCCAAGCGCGCGAGGCGCCCTTTCTCGACTTCAGCAAAACGCCCGGAGAGCGTCGCCGGGCGGTCGCGCTTCAAGCGCGCCAGGGCCTCGCCCGCCGAGCGCGCGAGCAACGCTTCGAGTTCGCCCTCGCCGATCGCGTCGAGCCGGGTCTTGGTCTTGAGCTCGCCCCACGCGCCGGCGAGCACGCGATGCACCAGGATGCCGCGCTCCATCGCGTCGAGCCCGGCGTGCGGCACTTCAGGAGACTTCGCCTCGAGGCGGTGCCGCGCGAACGCGCGGAATGGGCAGGCGGACTGGTCGGTGATGACTGCGGTGCCACCGGTCAACGCGGCAGCGGCCGCAAGCGGCGGCGCAACGCTGTCCTCGATCGCTTCGATTCTCGCAGCGGCGTGGATGAGGTCGCGATGGCGCGGATACACAGGCAACTCGAGCGCGGCTTGCGGCAAATCGCGCAGCAGCGGGCTCGGCAGGAGTTTGCGTTCGCCTTCGGCCTGCGGATGCGACAGCACCACCTCGCCCGCCGCCGCAAGCCATCCGCGCGTAATCGCCGCATCGAGCGCGAGCGTGGCTTCGATGGACGCTTCGGGCACCCTCGCCTTTCTTTGCGCCTCCAGCGGCAGAAAGGGATTGGGACGCGGATGGATCGGCCAGGCGTCGTCGGTGAGGCCCATGACCCACAGATGGTCGAATTCGATGCCGGCTGATTCCAGCACACCCAGGACCTGCACCGGCGCATTCGGCGCCTCCGGCTGGAACAGGGTCCCCGCCGCCAGCCGGCGCAGGCGCCCGACAGCCTCGGCATAACCCATTTTTGCGCTCACCCGATCGAGCAGGGCGAAGCCGGCGACGACCTCGTGCCATTTTTTCAAGGTCTGGTACTCGGCCGAATCGAGGCTGCGGCCCTTGTCGGGAAAACCCATGAGTTGCAGCGCCGCGGTGATGGCTCGCGCCCATTGTGATGGCGCGCGCGCGGCGAAGAGATCGGACTTGCGAAATTCGGCCAGTTTGCGCAGACCTTGCGCCAACTCCGGCGCGAGCGCCCCTGCGCCGGCGGCGGCGAGGGTATCGAGCAGCCGCTCGAGGTTGATCGCAGGCTCGGCGCGGCGGCGCAACTCCAGATCGAGCCGCGCGCGGCCCGCAGCCTCGGCCTCGCCTGCGGCGATGAACGGCGAGCGGATCAGCAGGCTGGCCCGCCCGAATTCGATTTCACGCCCGGCCAGTTCGAGGATGAGGCAGGCCGCCTGCACCAGCGGATAGCTTGTGAGCGCTTCGCCCAGCGAGATGTTGAATGGCAGCGGCTCTTGCTTCGCCCCCGGAAACAGCGACGCCATCACCGTCCGGAACGTGCGCATCAGCGCCTTGCGCCGTTCGGCGAGATCGGGCACGACAATGCCTATTCTCGCTTTTGGGTCGGCTTCGAGCCGCGCGCGCGCCCAGGCTGCGGCCCGGCCGATTTCGTCGCGCGCATCGACGCACGCAAGGCGCAGCACGCTCGCCTCGCGCGCCTCCCGCGCGGAGACAAGCACCTCGGTTCCCGCCGCTTGCAAGGCATCGAACAATGCCTCCTGTTGCCGCGTCCTGATATCGAATCCGTAGACTGCGAGCAATTTCGGCTTGCGCATCCCGCTCTCGTGCATGCGCGCCGCGACCAGATCGGGCAGCGATGCCGCGTCGATATGCCGATCGCGTTCGCAGCGCAGCGAATATTGCGCGCACCAGTCGCGAAAAGCCGTCGCGTCCTCGTTCAACTGACCTGAGCGCAGGCTGTCGAGCAGCCTCCAGGCGTGTGCTGTCTTCCACGCATCCGCAGCGACCGCGGCGGTCTCGGGAATGGCGAGCAGCGCGCCTCCCGCATCCGATCGCCGGATGATGTCTTCCCACAGCGCCTGTTCCTGCGCCGGCGTGAGCAGGATCGGCAGAGCGGACGCAAATTCGGAGTACATCGCGTCTTCATAACAGCGCTGGACGAAAGCGGAGTACGGCAGGATGTCGGCCGATTCCCAGGCGCTGCGGCCTTGCGCAGCTTGCTTCGCATCGAATTCGCGCGATAGTGTCTGCGCCAGGCGCTGGTTGGGCGTGACCACTGTGACACCGCCGGTGAGCCCTTCGGCGAGGCGCTCAAACAGTTGCGCTTTGGAAAGTGCTGCGTAGTCGTCGCCGGACATGGTGGCGTATGATAATCCACGAGCGTTGGCCACGTGAGCGAAGTACCACGATTGAACACGAACAATGTTGCGTCACAAATGGAGAGCGCTGGTGAGGTCGGACGCGCGAAAAGAGTAGGATTGAATTTTCTATCGTTGAAAGGCGCAACCGTGAGCATTCCCGGCACGCTAGGCGGTGACGGCAGTCAGGGGGTTCCACCGCCGCGGCGCCGGCATCCCGTACAGCGCTGGCTGCTTCACCTGGTCGCGGTGCTGTACCGATGGGCGGAGTCAGGGCGGGCGCGGACCGCGACCGCGACCTGGGGGTTCGCGCAGAGCGCTATCGTTCCCGGCCCGGACCTTGCGCTGCTGATTCCGCTAGGCCTCGCCGATCCGAAGCGCGTGTTCTCGTTCGCCTTGTGGACGACCGTCGGCTCCATCTTCGGTGCGCTCGCCGCCTACTGCATCGGCGCGTTCGCCTTCGAGAATGTCGGTATTCCACTGCTGTCATTGGTCGGCTTCGGCACGGACAGTCTCCAGCATGCCCGCGAGATGTTCGCGGAGCACACCATGCTGATCGTGCTGGTCGGCTCCCTGGGACTGGTTCCGGCGAAGGTAATGAGCATAACCGCGGGCGGATTCGGCGTACCGCTGTTGCCGTTCGCGCTGGTCTTCCTCGTCGGGCGCAGCGCTCGCTACTTTATCGTAGCGGCAATCATCCGATTCGCGGGCGCGAGGCTCGTGGCTTGGATCGAGCGGAGAGTGGGGAGGCCGCTGGCGACGTTGCGCTGATACATCCTCCACGACCTGTCGCGATGCGAACGACACTCGCGCTCCCGCCCGAGGAGCTTGGGCGATGACAGTCGCAACTGTGCAAGCAATTAACAGTTACATCATTTTCTTGAAAAAATTGTCGCGCGCGCGCTGAGGCAGGAGTGTGGGCAAGGTCCAATTCAAAGATTTGTTCTGAACAATGGCATAGCGGATTTTTGGTTTCTCCGTTTCAAAAATATCTCCGATCTGCCGCGAGCATTTCTCCAGAGGCATTCCATTTTTTTTCGCTCTAGGCAAAACTTTGCCAAAGAATCTGGCGAGCGAATCAGAATACGAAGTACCTTCGAACCGCTGCAGCGAGCCCTTGTCCCAGATGGGCGTCCGGATCACACCAGGTCCGACAATAATCACCGTGATGCCATAGCGCATGAATTCCAGGCGCATGGCATGCGAAATGCCTTCCAGCGCATGCTTCGTACCGGCATAGGGCGCCATATAAGGGCCTGCCAACTTTCCGGCTACCGAGCTCATATTCAAAATCCTCCCCGGTGCTGACGGATGATCCTCTTGGGCGCCCAGCAATGGCAAAAAGGCCTTTGTCACGCGCAGCACGCCAAACACGTTCACCTCGAAATTGTAGGCTATCTCCTCCTCGGACAGCAGCTCAATGGGTCCGATAACCGAGATGCCGGAGTTGTTGATGAGTCCGCCAAGTCCCTCCCCTTTGCATTGGTTCCTGACTTCGGCCACTGCGCGGCCCACCGCCGCCGCATCGGTAACGTCGAAGAGAAGCGGCAGGAAACCGGCACCCAGCTCGGACTTCACCCGGTCCGCATCCTCCTTTCTACGCAGGCTGCCGAAGACCGTGTAGCCTCTTCGGATCAATTCTTTGGCGGCGCCGTAGCCAATTCCCGTGGAAGCGCCCGTGATCAGGACGAACCTGGATTTTGGTTTCACAATTGCTTGAGTTTGCGCGCAACGCTCAATCGCTATCCCGATCAGTGCGCCGGCCGGCAAAATACAGGCGTGCGAGCGGCAGCAAGCTGAGGTAGAAAACGAGGTAGGTCAACAGCCCCCAGACGAACGCCGCCTGATACGGCCTCGCCATCAGCCAGGCAATAACGCCGATCGCTGCCCCCCAGACGAGGACACCGCTCAAGACGCGCGGCCAGGCCTTGTCGATCATGAACCAAAGATCGGCGATGCCGTGCAGCGCCACGATCATGCGGATCGACAGATAGCTTCCCAGCGCAAACGCTGCGATCTGCAGTAGCAGTGTCATGCGTCCGCCGGTTGCGGAAGTATCCGCACGCTGCCAAGGTCGCCGTCAACGGAGATGAGATCGCCGTTGCGTATTGTTTGCGTCGCTTCGGCGACATCCACCACGCAGGGCATGCCGAATTCCCGCGCCACGGTCCCGGCGTGCGAGAGATAGCTCCCGACCTCGACCACCGCGGCACCCGCGGTAAGGAACAGCGGCGTCCAGGCGGGGTCGGTATAGGGAGCGACCAGTACCTCACCCGGCGCCAGTTCCACGTCGATCGACGGGTCCAGGATCACGCGCGCACGGCCTTCATAGGCGCCCGGCGAGGCGGGCTGTCCTTGCAGCAGCGTGGCGCCCTCATGCTGCGTGGCCGGCGCATATTTTTCGGGCAACTCGATGCCGATCGTCTTTGGCGGACCCATCTTGCACAGGCGAATATGCTCGATGCGCCGTTCGCGAATCCTGTCCTCCACGTCCAACCAACCGAGGCGGCCGTCCTGCAGGCCGTTCAGTTCATTTACTTGCAGGAAAAAAATATCGTCCTTGCATTTGAGCTTTCCCTGGCGCATGAGTTCGCCCTCGATGCGCAGCACCTTCTTGCGCACCACGCCGATTCCCATGATGTAGTAGAAGCGCGAGTTCTCGCGCATCTTCTGGAAGTAACGCACCCGTTCAGCGGCAAACTGGATGAGGCGCAAGCGCAGCCCGAAGGCGCGCTCGAGCGGGAGCGCTTGCAGCCTGGCGCGCAGATCATCGATCAACGCTGCGCGCCCCTCGGCGGCTTTCTGTTCGTGGATCAGCGGCGCGGCCTCGATGAGCAGGTAATTGCGCACCATCCCGAGCACCACCGCGGGGTTCTCCTCCCAGCGCGGCGAGCGTAGTTCCCACTCCTTGATCGCGCGGTGGCCGTTCTTCGCCAGGAAACCATAGAGACGGCGCAGGAAATCCTGCGCGTCCGTGCTCAGCCTGAGTTCGGCCAGCGCCCGCTCCGGCGCCTGCGCCAGGAGTATTGCGCGCACGCTGGCATTGCGATTCGCCTCGACCGCAAGCGCCCAGATGCCGCGGCCCATTTCCGCCGACAGCACGCCTTCGGAACCGGAGCAGAGTATGGCCTCCGCGTCGGCGCGCACATCGGGAATCCAGCGCCGCACGAGCCGGCGAAGGACGCGCATCCGCGACATGTATCTGACGGCCGCCAGGTTGAGCAACAAGGGCATGTTCGCAACGGGATCGAGTAACTTCGGCAGCAGCAACAGCCTGAACATGGCATCCGCGGGACTGATCAATGGATCCGCGCCGATCTTTTCGCAAAGTGCCCGATAGCTGTCCAGCGCACCGTCAGGGAGATCTCGCGTGCGCAACAACAGGACCACATTCACGATGAAGAACATGAAACCCAGCACGAGCAGCGCGGGCAGCTTGGAGAGGGAGACCTTCCAAGCAGGCGCGTCCTTCGAAATAGAGTAAAGATAGTCGGCCAGCGCTTCGGCCGAAACTTTGAACGGCAGCGGGCGCCGCAGCGCCTCGACGTCGACGTAGATCCAGCCGTGGATGGACCGGAATAAGAGAGAAGGGATCAACATCAGCAGATTCCCGGCCAGGGGTGTAAACGGATCGGTGAAATTCTCCACCAGCGGCTTGAACAGCACGTATTTGCCTTTGATGTCGCGGCCGATATCCTCGCGTCCCATGACGGTGATCGGGCGCGACTGAAGCAAATAGAATTTGCCATCGCAGATCGCCCACTCCACATCCTGGGGCTTGCCGAAATGCAGCTCGCATTTGAGCGACCATTGCGCGACCGTTCGCAGAAGATCGGGCGTGAGCGATTCGCGCCGGCGCATCGCGTTCGGAACTTCTTCGAGGCGCGCGTTCTGTCCCGCTTCGAGGTGCGCCGCGACCATCAGCCGCTTGTCGGCGACGCGCTGCGTGCGAACCCGCAGATCCGCGCGCTCCAGCACGTAGCTGTCCGGCGTGACGCGGCCGTCGACTATGGCTGCGCCCATACCCCAGCTCGACTCGATGATCACTTCGTCGCGGGAGCCGCTGACAGGATTCGCGGTGAAGCTCACACCGGACACCTCGGAGGCGATCATTTCCTGCACCACGACCGCCATCG